>Ga0180732_1000136_pt1 | contig 72376 bp, 121 predicted proteins | sample KR11_01MetaG_FD_148674 | JGI IMG/M metagenome (GOLD analysis project Ga0180732, IMG submission 148674) | Groundwater microbial communities from the Olkiluoto Island deep subsurface site, Finland - KR11_0.1 MetaG | ecosystem: Environmental > Aquatic > Deep subsurface > Groundwater | place... | reverse complement strand
TGCAGTTAACGTGGTATAAGCGCAAAAAGCCTTTTATTATCCAACAACAATCTCTAGAGTGAGGTTGGTGTCCTCTAGCAGACTAGGCCAAAGTAGCTTCTGTCGGAGCTACTACGTTCCTAAACCCTAGGAGGAACTAAGAACCATCGGTGAAGGAGGTTCAAAGCACCATCTTAAGGTGCTAAAACACCATTAGTAGGTGTTGGAAGGCGCTCGGCACCCGAAGACACAACTGGTCTCATAATCCAGAGGGTGTCAGGGAGTCCCAGAGAGCCAGCCACGACTGCTAATCGTTAGCAGAAACACATAATGTCCAATCGACATGGGTACTAGATGTGTTAGCGTGTGCTTCGTGGTGTGTCTGGAGAAGGTATGAAGCTTGAGGGCTACAGCCTCCCTAAAAGTCCATCAGATAATGTGCATTAAGCGATGAATGAGGTTGAATTATGAAAGTCGAATCTGATAGTATGTTGGTCTGGTATCCGAAAATCAAGAATCTGCCTATCCCACAACCAAAGACTGAAATTCTCATTTTAAACGAAAGAGAATTGAAGAGCCTGATTAACGAAAATGTTCCTGATGTTCTGGTTAAAGGAGTCAAACCTCTTTGCGACAAAATGGGCTACCCATGTTTCCTCAGAACAGATCTCGCAAGTGGCAAACATGACTGGAAAAAATCCTGTTTTGTAGATAAGCCCGACGAGTTATGGAGTCATATTTTCGAGGTTGTCTCTTTCAACCTTTGCGCAGATATCATGGGCTTGAACTTCAAAGCGCTCGTAGTTCGAGAGTATATCCCAATGGACAGTGGATTTACCGCTTTCTATGGCGACATGCCCGTAAACCCTGAAAGACGATACTTCATTAAAGATGGAAAAGTCGTTTGTCATCATCCGTACTGGATTGAAGAAGCAATAGCTGATTCAAAGGAACCGAGCATCCCAGATTGGAGGAAAGTCTCAAAGAAACTCAATACTGAAACCAAAGAAGAAATCGAACTTCTCACTCACTATGCGGAAATCGTAGCTCAACAATTCCAAGGCTACTGGTCCGTAGACTTCTGCAAGGCTAAAGATGGAAGATGGATTCTCATCGACATGGCGAGTGGCGAAAAGAGCTGGCATCCAGAACACCACGCGGATATATCTAATTAAACGAAGGTTGGATATTGGAGCTACCCGTAAATCAAATAATCTGTGGTGACTGCCTAGAAGTAATGAAGGATCTCCCTGAGAAAAGTATCGATTTAATTCTCACCGATCTGCCTTATGGAGTGACTCAAAATAGAGAAGACATCAAGCTTCCGTTAGATCTCTTATGGGGCCAATGGAAACGTCTTCTAAAACCTGATACTGGAACAGTCATTCTTACATCCCAGTTTCCTTACACTATTGACCTTATTCTTTCAAATAGAAGCTGGTTCAAGTATGACTTGATTTGGAACAAAATCCTTGTTTCAGGATTTCTAAACGCTAATAAAATGCCATTAAGAGTGCATGAACACATCCTGATCTTCTATGAAAAAACAGCGCGTTATTTTCCTCAGAAAGTGGCAGGTCAGAAAAGTCATAGTAGAGGAACTAAACTCCGCGTCGCTCGTAGAAATTATGGAGAACATAAAGAAGTTGACAATTCCGAAAGAGATGGTTACTTTAAGCATCCAACTTCAATAATCTCCATACCTAAACCCCATTCCTCAGTAGCCTTGCACCCTACTGAAAAACCCGTTGAACTTGCCGAATACTTGGTCAAAACCTATTTACTGGAGAACGATTGTGTTCTAGATCCTTGCATAGGTGTCGGATGGACAGCTATCGCGTGTAGAAAACTAAAACGATATTTCATCGGGATCGATATTAGCTCTAAATATGTCGAAATCGCACAGAAGCGTCTTGCAACAATACCAGAAAAACTCACGGCCTTCATTTAGTTCGCGCGGTTAAATGCCTATAAGCGTGTGCAGATAACCTTTTACCTCAGAAATACCATATGCGTAAAGTGTGGATCATATGTCTGAAGCAGACTGTCTTCTCAGACTTCGAACTCAATCAGAGGAAATGAAATCTAGAGAGCAAGAGGCCTTAGAGCGTTTAAAACGACTTTTTGAAGAATATCTGAAAAAACCACTTGAAGAACAGATGAAAATGGCACGGGAAGCTCTAGAATATGGATGCCGCTGAACAAAAGAAATTCGTATGTCAATGTTTTGGTCAGATTGAGACGAGAATGCTTGTTGAGGTTTTAGATCACTACTTCAAGTCTGATTATGACAAGTTTCGTAGGGACTTGGAGTTTCTAGATGAGTTTTTGCGTGTTAAAGAAAGGCTCAAGTGCCCGACAGAATAATGCGGTTAACACTATTTAAGAGCAGTTTAGAATCTAAAGGAAACATCTAAATTCTAACCTTCTCATACCTTCGTATTGGTTGATTTTATGAGTCTACCAACCAAAGGAACAGGTCTACAGACTGGTAGAGCTGGAGAACGAAGATATGGATATCCCAGAACAGATGAAGAACGCCTCGCTAGACACTATGGAACAGCCTCATTATCATCCAACAACACCTGGTCTTACATTGCTATTGCTGGAGGCATAGCACTCGTCATAGTAGGACTGTACTACGCAACCAAATAATTCAGGAGGCGATAATATTCCGAATCATGACGGCACTGGGCCAAATGGGAAAGGCCCACGAACAGGAAGAGGAAGAGGCAACTGTCCAAAAAGGCGACGCAGTTAAGTTCTTATAACCGCAGAGGTAATAGGAGCATGTGATTCTATGAAAATCACTCTTGAAGTTGAAGTCCCAAGAGAGGTCGTTCAACTTTTTGCAAAGAAGGATATCAAGGAAGAGGCTCTTGAAGCCTATATTAAGGAGCTACTGACCCAACTTGTGAATCAATTACTCGTCAAACTACCAGAGCTACATGCTGGCTTACAGTCAGGCGTATTGACCATGGAGGAATTCTTCAAGAAAGGTTTTATTATAGGATCAAATATTGGCGATGAAACTAAGAGGCAGTTCAAAGAATAGTGTTTTCGTTTAAGGTGGCTTAACTGCATTGCCAATCAAGACTCATCCAATCTGTGCATATACTTTTACTCATAAAGATCATAATGAACGTTGGGGCGAATATCTCACATGGGATTACGTTTGTCGCTCTTGTATGAAAGAAGGAAAAACTGTGAAAATGGATGCTTGGAAAGATGAGAATGGCCAAGTCTGGATTCAATGTCCTAGTTGTAAGATAAAGGAGAACATTACCGCGACCATAGGCGCAGTTAAACCTCATTAACTGCACCGAATCGATGCCGTGTATTAGGAATAACAATTAAATGACGAACAGCTATACGATATATGGAACAAAATGTTTGTCTATGATGGATTAACTCTCGCTTCAGTTCCTCAGAATTGCGACCTCAGACCAGCACCCGAGATCTGGCGAGACCATGTATACGACAAGTTGATCCCTCTTGAGACTGGCATGACCGTAGTTGATATTGGCGCAAGTATTGGATTCTTCTCATTTTATGCCTCTCAGAAAGTAGGAACCATTGGAAAGATAATCGCTTTCGAACCTGAACCAATGAGTTACAAGGCGTTGGTTGAGAACATAGAGGCGAATCAAGCCATAAATATCGTGCCTGTGCAAATGGGCCTTTGGAACGAATGCACTTGTAAGGTTATTTGTCCTACACCAGTTCTTACTGGTAGCAGTATCATGAACTGCGCTGATGGCATAAATGTTAAAGTGGGAAGGCTTGACAGAGTTCTTCCCAAGCTTGGCATTACGCATGTAGATTTCGTGAAAATCGATGCTGAAGGCGCGGCTATGCATATCCTAGAAGGAGCAAGCGAAATGTTGCCGAATATTGACAACTTCGCTATAGCTGCGTACCATTCTCAAGAAGATGCTGGACAGATAGAAACTTTTCTACGAGAGAACGGCTTCCGAACAAAGACCTTGCGCCGATATGGATTTTATCCCTTTGTTTATGCGACACGGAATCCAAATATCAATCTTCAATACATCGAAACTTGGCAGGTTCTCCTAGCTGGCAGTGTTGGAATTCTTACATTATATTTTATTCTACGCAAACAATGATGCTATTTTTTCAATTTCTGCGTCTGACCCCAAGTAAACAAGCCGTAGACCGCGAAGACCGTCACTGGTATACCAGCAATGATACCAAAATAGCGAGCACGCTCGTAGTCTGTCATTGCATACCATAGAAAGAAGGAGCTACCCACACACGCCGCCGCTGCTACTGGAAGCCAAACAGAACCCATCAATACTTCCTCCATATGCTAAGGTTAATTACCTAATTCTCAGAATATTAACCTATGCTTGAAACGAAGAAAATACTCGTTGGTTTGGGAGCAAGTATGGTAGCATCAGTAGCTTGGCAGGTCGTGCCAACAAGCAACCAGTACAAGCTTGCATTAGCTCAAAGTCCCTTATCATTCATAGAACATTATCAGTGGGGCCTAGTAAGTCTGATTGCTGCTAGGTATTATAAGAAAGGCGAACCATATCTCGACGGCTTCGGAACTGGCCTTATAGTAGGCGAAGCCGCACAAACAAACCCCTTTGGGATAGGAAAACCAACATTTGGAGCAAGCACAGCACTCGGAATAGCCTTAACGGCCCTTCTCGCATTGAGCCTATAATTCTATCTGACTGTGCAGACGAGTTTAGCTACCTTATCGAGAGCCATTTTATGACTCTGTTCGTCCTGAGACATTTTCTCGAAAAGAATACTCAAAACTTGAATCTCAGGATCAGGATTTTCTTTGAGACGTTCAGCCACCTTTCTGTAACTGATTGAAGCTGGCCCTTCATCCTTAATAGATTCAAGAAAGATCTTGCACAGCTCTCGTCTCTCAGACACAGATTACCACAAATTTCATTAGGCTACTAGAAGATAAAAGAGTATCTAGGGTTGAGGAGAAGCGCATTTTCATTCTCCTTTCTCCCAATTTAGTATCCCTAGGAGGCTCCTCAACCCTTTCCAACCCAATCAAGAATGCTCTTCTGAGAGGCTTCAACATGTTTTTCCATTCGCTTAATCTGTTTTAACTGCGACATCTTCCTCTCCTGCCTCCACTCCTTAGCCTCTTCATACACCTCTTTCACAAAATCTTGAGCGCCAGTGATCAACTTCAAGTGCTCCTTAATATCATACCCGAATTCTCTAACAACAACACCCAATTCTTTAGTAGCTTCTCGTTGTTCATCGAGCCAAAAAGGTATCGATTCTCCTACATGAATACTCGTAGGGTCCGAACCATCACTAAAAATCGTCAATCCATGACTACGCTCAAATTGCCTAATATCAAACCTCGGAACTGGCTGACCCATCTCAAACGTCCATTTCCGATACTTCTCCACTAACGGAACATCAAGATACTTCCGCAAATCATTAGCATCAAACCAGCGAAAGGCCCTGCAAAACAATTCCTTACCCTTAGCAAACTGCAACTCACCCCTCAAATAAAGCCGAACAAGACCACCAACATACCAATGAACCGACCCCTGCCCAAAAGGATCCCGAAAACTCCACATATCATTCCTATTCACAACACGCTTCCAACCCCACGCAGTCAAACGCTTCTCCAACTCCCCCTCACCAGGCAACAACTCACGCGGCACCTTCTCCCACTCAAAAACACGATGCTTCGGAAAATTATGGGCTTTTTGGGGTGAACCAAACTGGTAATAAGACCGAAACTGACTCAAGAGATTTCGGATGTATTGACCATGATCAACATAGGTCAGACCTAATTTTTTACATGTATCTAGAGCTTGAATATATGGATTTTGAACCCATACGTCGTAGACTCTTTTTCTGAGGGAATCGACTGTAACCATGTAACTGTTACACCTCTGAAAAGGACTTCTCCATATGTCTCTATGAAGATTTAAAATTATTCATCTAATGTTTTCAGACGCTTTCCATCAATCAGTCTAATTTTTTGTACTGGAAAAAACCGTTGCCGAGCATATTCGGCTAATACCTTGACATCCTGATCGTTCATGACCAACTTGTTCTTTGCGTCTCGAACTTCTTTCGGCTCATTCAACATGTGATACCACTCCGTACCAGTGTCGTTATTACTTTTCCCTCTCCCTTCAGAATAGTAGTGTTGCTTTCGTCATAGACTTCCATTTCACATATTCCCCAACCGCTAAAACAGAAACGACCTATATTGGGAAGAGTTCCATACAATTCAATGCGTGTCCAACGCCACCAACCAAAAAAGCGTCCTGTCAAAGGCACATTCACAAAATCTCCATGATCCAAGTATCCATGATCTATATCGTAGAATCTGATTATTCCTCGAACAAACAACGGTATCTTAATTATTGGAGAACTCCACCAATGTTTCTGTTTTGCGAAATATTTGCTGAACTGGTCGATTAATGGATCTTGGTTACTTAATGTGATTCTGAAAGGAATCTGAACCGTTGCCATTTGCAGTGTTGCAAGAAGTTTCGGAAAACTCAATGTTCGCATAATATCCTTTAACAGATACCGAACTTTAAAAATCTATTGAATAATGGAAAAAGAAAAAAGGGATGTCTTGTGGCAGTCAACTAAGTGACAGGTTGAGCTGGTGATGCAGCATCTTTGAAGGCTTTTCTCACTAGATCTAGAATAAAAGCGACTGTTCCAGCCATGTAATATGCGTAAGGAGCAAGTGCCGTACCTGTCGTAAATGCCACAATGAATATTGCCGCGCCTTTGATGTAAGCATCGTATTGTAGCCATGTTGCCGTAAGTTTTCCAGCTTCAAATTGTAGTTGACTTCTCTTCGCAGGATCTTCTTCGAAATAGTTTTGAAGATAGCCATAGAGATTGCGTACCATAGTGAACAATGGTGCAACAGCCGATGTTGAGAAGACATAGAGCAAGCCTTGGTATAGATACTGGATTTCTGATGGTGCGCCCGAAACGTCTATAGGTTTCAAGACAAATGCTTGGATTCCTGAGATCACGGCGAAGACTACAAGTAGAATGACTGCCGCAGTGTAGACATTAAGCTTCGTTGTATATCACCCAATACAGTATTCAACATATAGGTTTAAAAAGCATTTGAAAAAGATAAACTCTACTATAATATAAAAAGTGGTTGTGAAAAATTTTTGAGGAACACTTTGTTAGTCTTCCTCTATAACCTTCTGGGCCTTCTCTGCTGCCGAGAAAATCAGAGATCCAATTATTAGCAGTGTCGGAAAGCCTATGACAAACCACAGCATATTCACAAACCATGCGAAACCGAAGGGTACATTGCTCTGGAAATTCACGAAGGTTCCGAAGATAATGCCGACAGCAAGCAACACTACAAAGAGAGGCTTCAAATTCTTCAAATCCATTGACTCACCTCCAATGCTTTCTATATAAGAAGTCCTATTTCTAGGTTAATAACAGTATTGCCCTCTTCCATAGACATGGACGATTCTGATTAAAGGTTGTCTAGAACTAGGCTGATTCTTTGCAGTCGTTCTTCGCATGGTCTTTTATCCATCAAAAATCGTTATTTCTCTTTAGTTTTATGGGTTTTTTGCTTCCTTACTAATAGTCTTGCCTGTTTAGTCCGTACTAGCCAGTTCTGAGTGTGTTCATCTAGGAAGATTTATATTACTATAATCTATAGCAATACAATCATGACTGAGATTAGGCTTCCTCATCTTAAGTGTTTGCGATGTGGTCACATTTGGATACCAAGAAAAGAATCTGATCCTGATGTCTGTCCAAAATGTCACAGTCCATACTGGAATAAACCGTATAAAGGAATCGTTGTTGAAGAATCAGTTTGAAGAAAGGATATTGAAAGCTCTCGCGGATAACCCAAACTCTTTCGACGTATTCCGCGATCTAGCTCTTTCAGCAGGTTTCAAAGGAGTCAATGATATAAATTTCAAGAACGCATTCAACAATCTTATTCTAAGTGGAGAGATCCACCCAGATCAGTTTGATTCGGAAAAAGCCGAAGGTGAAATGAATCTCATCGAACTGAAAGAACACACTATGCAAAAACTTCTAGATGGAAAGCATCTTCCCCAGCAGTATTGGAAGCAACACACATGTAGCAAATGTGACCTAGGAAAACCTGAAGAAGATGGTGTCTACTGCTCAAAGTTCGACTGGAAAATCTCAAAGAAACTTGCAGAAACCCAACAACTTTGTGTCTTCTAAACATTCATGATTGCGGTTAAGGAGAGTTAACTGTTTTTGCCTGTCAATTGGGTATAGTGCTTGCAGTAGAGCGAGGACTTATCATCCGTAGATGGTTCGTGACTGCATTTGTAGTCGTCGGGTCTGTAGAAAGAGCAGGTATTTTTACATGGGCAAGTCATAGCGAATTCAGCTTCCCATACCAGCCCTTATTTCATCAAGCAGTTCCTTTCTACGTTGAGCGACAGTCTTTCCGTACTGCTCTAAACTTGGTTTTTCTGGTTCCTGTTGCTCTTCCTCCAGTTTGATTTTGCAAGTAGGACAATCTACTTTCTTGCGTACTTCATAGATCTCATTTACCAAATCGCCAACCATGCTCTCTATTTCTTGAAGTTGCTCTATGCTTGCCTGCCCAAGTTCAGCGCGAATAGCGAACATGTGTTTGCGGATTTCTCTAGCGTGAGAATTGATTCGCCTTACATCTTCATTTTGAGCGTTCTCTGTGTCTGCTTCTATACCTCCCAACTCTTCAGCAGTCGCACGAACCTTTTCAATGACTCCCTCACAATTGCCATTGCCACACACTTCGGCTCTTTGGAGACCTTCACGCATGAAGATGTTTCCGCGTTGACCATGTTTCTCAGCGCACTCAATACAGTAACTCTCTTTCGTTTGTCCTTCAAAACTAAGGTGACTCATATGAACCATTTTTAGAGTAGGGATGCTTGACTTATCAATTTTTCCAATGACTGTCAGAATGACAAACTTTAAAATGATTGAGAGACTACTCTATGTTAGGTGTTTGCATTTGTCTCTTGGTATCCCCAGAAACAAGATTACAGAACTTATGGAGAAAGCTAAAAAAGACTTGGAACAGAAGGCTCGAACTCTTGTTCCAGTTAGGAGAAAAAGCTGATGCTTGGTCAATACTCTGTTTATCCAATTTTGAAAGGTTGGGAATGGAGGCTTTATACTGGCACTAGAACAGTCAAGAGAGGAGAAACTGTCGAGATTATCAGGGTCAGCGAAACTGGACTGATGATGGCTATTGAGATGGCTACAACAGATGCTTATGGAACCGTTCTTCTCGAAGGGCAAGGCGCAGAGCTGAGACCTGAAACCGTTGAAGCACTTCCAGAAACTTATTTCGTTGGAGGTGCTCTAAATCCAGATCCAGTCGGCTACGTTTCAAGATACTTTCGACCTGACCCTGCCTCAACAGCAGGACTCTATGTAGTCATAGTCGGTTCAGGGTATTGGGGTTCGCCTCTTCCCTTTGTACCTACCGTTGTCGTTAAACTTAGACTTGGAATAGAGAGTACGCAGAGTCAAGCTGACATATCCGTTACAGGAAGAGCTATCAATGTCACCAATAAGCCTCTTTACATCCAAAGCATTCGCAGACTCCTAGATCCAAACTCAGAATTGAAAATTGACCCAGCATTGATGGTAGTCGGTCCAGCCGACTTCAAAAAGGAGACTCCGAAATGAGTACAGACCTTACAGGCGGTCTAAACTATACAGTACTTAAACGTCACTATGATGCAGATGATTACATAGCTCTTCCATTCACTGCAACACAAGACTACTATTTGTCAGGAATGATGGCTTATTTTTCAGATCCTACTGTTTTCAACATACTCTATGGTTGGACACTTCACACTCATGGACAACCAGCAAGACCAGCATGGTTAACTACTCTTATTCTTGCAGGCATAATCCCAGACTTCGAATGGCCTCTAGCATTCCCAAGTTTCGAAGCAAAAGACATTCTTTTCCTCAGCGACCAAACCTGTTATGTACGATTTGGTGGATCATCAAGAGTTCAACATTTGATTCCAGCAAACACGTACATGCGATTCCACAGAAGACACTTCATCTTCTTCGTACAGTCTGCTGGTGTCAATGGAACATTATATACTCAAATTGAAGGCTAGGCAACAAAACACGCTGTTAAAACAAATTAACCGTGTTTCAATGTAGCAAAAGCCTTTTATTGATTCAAACTCTACAATGGTATATAAGAGTGGTGAAGAGTTGCCAAAAGAGAAAAAGAACGGTGGCTCATCGAATTCTGTTGTAACCCGAGGTTTCTGTGATGAACGGTTTCAAAGAAGTCTAGATCAGATCAACAGTATCAAGGACAGTGTAGATGAGGCAAAACAACTTACCATAGACAAGTCAGACGAACTGAAAAAGGAAGTTCAAAGTCTCAAATCTGACAAGGAAGAAGAAAGGAAAGAAGAGAAACATTTTTGGCGCAATCTATTAGGCACAGTCGTTGGCGGTGGATTGGTAGCTCTTATTGGGTTTTTGGTAAGTCGCCTTCACTTCTGAGACTTAAAACTTCTTGGTAAAGTTGTATGTGACGAAGCGCAATGTTGGCCCAACTGTTTTCTTGACTGTATTTTTTGGCTCCTTCCTCAAGGATGAGGCGATGATCATTGTCTTTAAGCAAATGTTTGATCTTCCTTGCTAAATCATCCGCATTATTGAACAGCATTAACGCTCCATGTTTCGCTTTTTCTCTTGTTGGCGGAAGATTCCGTGTGATCACTGCTTTTCCGTAACTCAACGCTGTGAGAAGAGCACCTGATTCTGTCATTGTGATTGATGGGTACACGATAATGTCCATTGCCCCATATACCATGTTCAAGTCTTCATCTGGAATGAAGCCTAGCCACTGAACTCGGTTAGGCAGTTTATTCAGTGACTTCTCTTTCAGGTCCACGATGTATTGAGGTTCTGCTTCTATGAACCATCCTCCTCCAATAAGTAACCCGACATTTGGAATTTTAGTCATTGCTTCAATGAGCGTTTCCAATCCCTTGTAGCTGCTTATGAATCCAAGGTAGCCTACTATCTGCGTATTCGGCTGAATCCCAACACGTTTCTTGCACTCTTCTTTCGGTGGTGGAGGAGTCAGCATGGGAGTCATTCCGTGAGGTATCACAGTCGCCTTCTTGTTGTACCATAATCGTTTGTGACAGTAATCATTGTGAACAATGACCCGATCACTTGCTTCAAGGATAAGGTTATCCACGTCATAGTTGCCTACTGCATGTAAAGTCGTGACTAACGGTTTGCCCAGTCGCTTTAAACTGGAAAATAAGCCTCTGTCAAGACCAGAGTAGAGGCCATATTCATGTTGACAGCTAATCAGATCTATCTTGTCAAGCGGTATTGAGTCAACTATGTTCTGAAATACTGCTGGATCTTTGTAACCGAACCGCGGTATCCGAATAATGTAGACATTTACATCCTGTTTTGCCAATGCGTTTGCAAGGTTAGCGGAGTAACTAGCTATTCCGCATCGTTGCGCCCACGTCGTTATAAGACCCACATTCAAGCCCATGACTTTGCCCCCTGTTTTGTGATAAGAGGATACAGCTCATCGCTACATTGTCTAAGAAACGGAACCCAAAAGTCGGACATGACAACATTCCAATCGTAGGTTTCAGCGAACTTTCGACATTTTCTGCCAAGCTTCTCCCTATCCATGTCATATATTTTCTTGAGAGCTTCAGCCATGCCGTCAATGTCAGGCAACACGTAACGTACTCCTGGAGTGTTGAATATTGTGTAGTCATGCCATGAAACAGTCAAGCCAGGGCCAATATGTTCAGGTGCCCCTGCATAATTTGTGCCGATTGAGGGGACGGCGCAGCTCGCCGCTTCAAGGTACGGGAGGCCAACCGCTTCACCGCCACTACAGAGAAAGTTAACGTCAAAAGTGCCGTAAAGTTTCGTCATGTCCCATGTTCCGCTTGGATTGTATTCAGGTAATCCGCCTATTTTTTCTATGTCTTCCCAGTTTGGCCAATGTACGACTTCGTTTAGGTCTAATGCAAGAATTTCTGGGATGAGGTTTACTCCCACATCTGAAACTCCTAACGTAACATCTTCAGCAGGTCTTCTCGGCTGAATATTTGTCCATAGCATCATGTGAGCGTTTACATCAGGGTTCAGATCTCTAAAACGTTTGAATCCGCGTAACATTCGTGGAATAAGCTTTCTAGCGCGATTCATCGCAACGATTCCGACTACGAATGCGTCTTGAGGTAGCCCGAACAGTCTTCGTGCTTCAACTTTCTGTTCTGGCGTGAGTGGCTTATACAGATCGCATCTTACGCCATGCGGAATATACACTGAGTTTATTTTCTTTCGGTTAAGCTCGATTTGACCAAATCTTGATATGGCAATTGTTTTGAACGCGGTTTCTAGGCGAAAAATTATTGATTGGCTCACTGGAGTATGATCGACCACTGCAAACGGGCAGAAGTTGATTCCTAGGCGATGCACATGGTTCCAGATCCAAGTGTCCTTTATGGCGATAAGCAGATCCGCTTTGAAATCAGTGTAGTTTGCTAGAGCAACATCCTCTGCAAAATAGTCGTCTCCGCTTGGATAGATCAATACTCCACGGTATGCTTGCTTTCCCATTTTGTTAGCTCTGCCAATTGGAGTGTGAGCAACTTGATGCCCCATTGCAACTAAGCGGGTACAAATTTCTTCGCCTAGCTTAGAGTAAGCTGAAGTTCCGCTGGTTATTTTATCTCCAATCTCAAGGATTCTCATGGTTTTTTAACCTCGAAGTATTTGGTTCTTCCCTTACGTTCCACTGTCACTAGATTCATATCGACAAGTTGTTGGAGTCTCATGTTCACATGTGCTCGCGCTTGACCGACTAGCTGTGCTATTTCTTGTGATGTTGATGGTTTGTTATTGATGTAGAGGGCAATGTATATTTTGCGAACAGAATTTCTCAAGTTGACTGCTTTCTCCAATATTTCTCTCGGTAATTTCGTGGACATTTGTTGAACAGCAAGACATATTAATCAACGTGAAGATATAAAACTATCGTTACTAAAAAAGAAGGAAAAAATGTGGCTCGCATCTGCATCACAGCCTTTCTGGGATGGGGTTCAAGCGGCGACGAAGGAATCCTGTTATCCATTATGGATAGTTTAGGCAAAGACAACGAGTATATTGTCTGCACAAATTTGCCTTGGCTGTTTGCAGAAGAATACAGAAGAAGAATGCCTACACTACAGGAAGTTCGACACGTATACGACTTTAGAGACGATTACGATGTTTTTCTCTTAGGCGGAGGAGCATTAAGCTGGGGATTCGGCTGGCGACAGGCACTCACAGCTTTCGCTGCGAACAAGCCTTCCATGAATTACGGTGTAGGCTATGACACTCACCAGATATTTCATCCAAAAATGAAGAACCTCTACAGGGAATTTCTAAGTCAGTTCAACGCCATAACGGTTCGAGATGAACACAGCCAGAAAATAGCAGAGGAAATCGGGGTAAAGTCAACGTTAACCATGTGTCCAAGCATAAACCTCAAAGAAGAAAAATATGATTGCCAAAAAAACATGGTAGCAGTCTGTCCAAGATATGAGGACTTTGGAAGCAACGATCCACAGTTAAAATGGATCACATCGCAACTAAGTGATGGAGACGAAGTGCTACTGATACCCTTCGCACCCTACAATAGGGAAGGCGTTCCAGTGGATCTTGCCCTTTGCAGAGAATTAAACTGCAAAATCAAACACAGCCAAATCCTAGAGACAGATGGATTCAGCCCAAGAAAAGTCAAATATGCAATCTCTCAAAGCAAAAAAGTCATCTCAGGCGGAAGATATCACGCCCTAGTCTGGGCAGCATCATATAATATTCCGTTCAAAGTATGTCCAACAGCTTTAATCAACTATCCAAAGGTAAAAGCATTTCAGGACATGCATCAAAAGTATGGGAGCGAGAAATTGAAAAACATGGAAAAAGAAAACAAAGAAATATTCCTCGAAACTATGGAGATGTCGAATTAATGAGTAAAAGTGACATTCCGAGGGTTTTCACCGCAGATTACTACGATGAATTCTATTTCAAGAATCCGCAAGGTAAATCGTTTTTAAGAGCAAACGGCGAAATTGATCATTGGGGATATTTTAATCCTGATGGAGAGAGTTCTGGATGTGGTGCGATTGTCGAAGCTTGGAAAAAGATTTTTCAGTGTCATACAATGCTAGATGTTGGATGTGGTAGGGGAACCCTTACGGCTTATGCAAGACAAGCTGGTATAGAAGCATGCGGCTTCGACTTCTCAGAATGGGCCGTAAACGAAGGAAGATACCCAAAATGCAAACCCGAATGGCTAAAAGTCCATGACGCTACCAAGCCATGGCTATATGCTGATAAAAGCTTCGACCTAGTAACAGGGTTGGATCTCCTCGAACATTTATATTTGGATGACATCCCCTTTGCAATATCCGAATTCCATCGGGTTTCTAAAAAATGGATTTTCCTCCAAACGGCCATTGCGGGATCTGGCGGCCTACAAGGAAGAGACGAAGAAGGATATATTCTCAAGAAAGGTGAACCCGTTCCTATCCAGTTGGAAGGGTGTGCGGCTGCTGGTCATGTCAGCCTCAAAAAGGAGCAGTGGTGGTATGACAAGCTTGAACATGAAGATTGGATGCCTCGAAAGGACATGGTGAACTGGTTCATAAGCTTGGTAGACCCTTCAATAATCAGAAATTGGCTCCTGAATTCAATAATTATCTATCAAAGGTTGGACTAACTCAGAAATGGTGAAAGTCAGTTTTGTCATGGTTACTGCGCGGGAGAATTTTCCTTTCTTGAATAGACCTGATCTTCACGTTTTTGAGCCTACGTTGGAAAGTTTCAAGAATCAAACATTGCAAGATTGGGGCGAATGGATAATCGTTGATGTGCTTTATGATCAACGTAAAGACTATTTCAAGAACATGACTTTGCCCTTTAAAGTGAAGCATATTCCAGCTAAACCCAACCATTGGATTGAGAAGGGTTTCCCAGGCATTGCAACTCAATACAACAAAGGCATAGTTTACGCTGATGGCGAACTATTGTTTTTCACAGGTGACAGTCACATGGTTGTTCCTGAATTCATGGAACGATTATGGAATCGTTACCAACAAGGCTACTTCCCGTCAGCATGGTACATGTATGATCACTCGTTTTCAGAAGTCCAATACACAAGCGGAAGACTTGATGTGCAGTCTGCACAAGAAAAATACAAAGTTGCCTACCCAGAACAGAACACCACGCCAATACCCTACAATCTTTCAGGATACACTGGCAAGAAAGTTTCAATCGAACACCGCTACACCACAGCCTTCAAAGACCCAAAACAAGAAATCTTTCCTATGCCATGGCTCTGGTGGTTCGGATGCTCCTCAGTCAGTCTAGAAGCAATGCTGAAGATAAATGGTTTTAACCAGAATTTTGATGGAGACCGCATGTTACTGGATTGTGACGTAGGAGCACGATTAGATCTAGCTGGTCATGGATCAAGACTTGCACTCTTTAGGGACGTATTTTTAGCTCGCATACCGACAGATGTAAGCTATTGGAATTCAAAACAGAAGAAACAGGGAATAACGATCAAATGTAATTATCCACTCATATGGTATGCGAGATTCTTTAATCAGTATAGAGCAAACACTAAAATCCTTACGGACGCAGACATAAAGTGGATAAAAGAAATTTGGTGCGCTCAACGATGTCCAATAAGAGAACTGTGTAAAAAGGAACATCCTTGGCAATATCCGTTTGAACATAAAGCAGGCTATACTGGACACGATAGCAGTAAAGAACATTTCGATTACTGGAAAACTCATCAAACCATACGCAATCTAGAAGAAGAAAGAAATAAGAGATTAGATGGAAACTCAAAATACCAAGAAGGAACGTTTATATGACAAAATATGTAGTTACAGGCGGAATTGGTTTCATAGGAAGCCATCTAGTTCGAAAACTTGTAGAAGACGGACATGAAGTAAGCGTTATAGATGACTTGTCATCTGGCGCTGCTGACCCTAAGAATTTAGGAAACGTCCAAGACAAAGTGAACATTGTAATAGACACTATCGCCCATTATGACGCAGTGAAAAAGTTAGCCTCTCATGCCGATGTCATATTCCATCTCGCAACACAATGCTTAGTACTCGGCATGGATGACCCAGCAAAACTACACCAAGCAAACGATGTAGGAACATTCAACGTGTGCCTAGCCGCCAAAGAATGCAACAACAAGATAATTTTTGTAGGTACGAGCGAGGAGTACGGCGATCAAGACGTTTTTCCAATAAAGGAAACTGCGCCGTTAAGACCTAACAGCCTTTACGCCCTAACCAAAGTAATCGGCGAAAGCTACGTCAAATTCTTCCACGAAACCTACAACGTCCCAGCAGTAATCATTAGACCCTTCAATACATTCGGGCCATTGCAACGTGAAGATTTGAATATGGAAAGGCTGATGAAAGGATTCAATGCCTACGCTGGTGTCATCACCGCATTTATTAAGCGATTTGAAAAGAATCAACCGCCAGTGATTTTTGGTGATGGACACCACAGCAGAGACTTCACATATGTAAGCGACACCGTTGATGGTCTGATACTTCTTTCGAAACTAAGTAACTGTGAAATAGTGAATCTAGGATATGGAGAGGATTACTCCGTTTTAGATCTTGTTGACCTTATGAACGAGATTTGGGGCAACCATCACGAACCTGTCTTTGGTCCACCTAGATTCAATGACATAAAAAGATTGCTTGCAGATATTACCCTTGCTAAAAGCTACGGCTACCGTCCCAAGGTTCCATTCAAAGAAGGTTTGACCCGTTATGTGAACTGGTACAATCAGGTAAGGAGGGGACTATAATTTCAGAAGCGTCAAAAATAAGCGTCCTATGTACTGGCGGTTCAGGTTTTATAGGCAAATGTGTTATTGAAACACTGCAAAAACGTGGTTACACAGCTTTTTCTTATGATTTGGTTGAAGGGTATGATATACTTGATGTAGAAGCGTTGAATGAAAAGGTACAGCAAATTAAGCCACAATGGATCGTTCATTTTGCCGCTCAAGTATTTTTGACTCCATCATTGCAGAATCCGCAAGAAGATGCTTTGATAAACATTATCGGAACTCTAAACGTTCTTGAAGTAGCCCGCAAAAACGGTTGCAACGTCCTTTTCAGTAGCAGTGGTGCAGTCTATGGAAATAACTATCAATATCCAGAACCAATAAGTCCCTATGGAGTCTCCAAATTATGTGCAGAACGCTACCTCAAGCTCTTTCATGATCTGTACGGACTTCAAACCGTCATCTTTCGATTCTCAAGCATCTACGGCAAGGGAAGAAAGAAAACCAGCATAAACCTCATCTTAGACAAAGCCTTGAAAGGTGAAACTATCCAAGTAAATGGTGATGGCGAACAGACAAGAGATTTCACATATGTAAGCGATGTTGCAGAAGCAGTCGTTCTAGCAGTTGAAGGAAAGTTTCCAAGCGGAACATATGACATTGGAACTGGTATTTCAACATCGATAAACGAGTTAATCATATTGATCCAACAGCTTCTAAACAAACCAGTAAAGGTTGAGCATGTTGTTTCAACCCTGAAAGGAGATCCAAAACGGAATGAGCTGAATGTAAGCAAAGCAGCCGTATATGGATTTCAAGCTAAAACTCATCTCTTCGAAGGATTAAAACAGTTGATTGATGATCTGAAATGAAAATATGCTTTATCTCGCCACCCTATCAAGCATTCATGGAACAGTTAGATCCCCCCTTCTCACTAATGTATCTAGCGGCCATTGCAGAAGAAAACATGTGGCAAGCAAGCATCGTTGACATGAACACTCTTGAAGACAAACTTCCAGACGCAGATGTTTATGCAGTCACATCAACAAGTCCTCAATGGCCCACCACTGTTAAACTGAGTCATAGACTCTTCAAAGAGTATCCAGATAAACTCAAAATTCTCGGAGGCCCACATATTTCAGCAGTTCCCGAAGACTTTGACAGTTCTAAATTCGACTTGGCTGTGTTAGGTGAGGGAGAAAAAGCGTTAACTCGCATACTTTCAAATCCACAGTCACACATCGGTTCTCGCTTAGTGTTTCGCGGAGAACCTGTCAGCGATATGGATTCTGTTCCTTTTCCAGCTCGCCATTTGATCGATTGGACAAAATATAAGCGAGGCATCTACTGGGGAAAGAAGTTGTTAGCTCCCGCAGTCAGCATCATCTCCAGTCGCGGTTGCAAGTTTAATTGTTGTTTCTGCGGTTCCCATGTTGTTTTTTTAAGGCAAGTTCGCTTTCGTAGTGTAGAAAACATTGTTGCAGAAATCAGGCAAGTCATATCCACCATGGGTTATAGAGGTTTCAATTGGCATGACGATACTTTTTGTGTTGACAGAACGCGAGTCATGTCTTTGTGTCGGGAGTTTGCCAAATTGGACATTGTGTGGCGATGTCTTTCGCGTGTAGACACCATCGACAGTGAAGTTTTGGCTCTCATGCGAGACTCAGGATGTAAGGAATTAATTCTGGGAGTCGAAAGTGGAAATCAAGAAGTTTTGAATAGGCTACGTAAAGGATCGACTGTGAAACAGAATTTGAAGGCTATGAAACTGACTAAAGCTTCAGGCATTCAATTGAAAGTTGGAATAATTGTCGGAAGCCCAGGAGAAACATGGCAGAGTGTTGAAGACACCAAAAAACTGTTGAAAGAGTGCCCCCCTGACTTCTGGAACGTAAGCGTATTTACCCCTTATCCAGGCTGTGATGCATGGGCTTTTCCAGAAAAATATGGACTTAAAATCTTAACCAGAGACCTAACCCAATACAGTATGGTCGGCAAGTGTCACAAGGGCAACGTCGTTGTTGAAACGTGTCAAATGACGAAAACCGATATTGAACAGGCTAGGGATGAACTAATAAATCTGCTCTCAGATATTTCTCCTCCGTGATCTGATGAATCGGCAGCTTATGGATGTTCTGGCTTGTCCAGACGATCATCATTCCTTGACATTGAACGTTTCTAAGGAAGACAATGGTATTATAGAGGAAGGAACGCTGACTTGCCAAACTTGTAATAAGACCTATTGGATTCGCCAGTCAATACCTATACTGTACGATAATCCTGAACAATCAGTTCTTGAGAAGTGGTGGGAACTGTCAGACGCTCCTCTCGTTGACCACATGTTTATGAGAGGCATTGACCCGCATGAACAGCCGATTCGAGTTAGAATTCGGGATGAAGCAAAAACTAATGGCAACTCTGTTCTCGACGTGGGATGTGCAACATGCATCGACTATCCACTATACCGAGAAGCTGGATTACGATATGTTGGCGTAGACTTGACCTATAAACTGTTGGCAGGAGCACTCAAACACACACCAGATGTGCCAATAGTTCAGGGAGATGGAAAGAAACTGCCCTTCCAAAACGAGTCATTCGCAAGCGTCTATGAGAAGGACATGTTGATACATTTACCACCAGATGCTTACAAGAAAGTTTTAGAGGAAATGTGGAGAGTCACCAAAAAAGTCTTGATGATAGGGTTCTTCGGAAGAGGAACTGACATACTGAAAGAGTGTACGTATAAGATAAGCGAAATCAAACCAGAAGTAGGCTACAGGCACGCTTTTTACTGGAGCTACTACACAAAGACCGCGATTCTAGATGTTCTCAACAGTCTTCCAAGATTTGATTCTGTGGCAACTGAGCAAGTTAAGTTTGAAGGATACCCGAACTCACCTGACTACCGCGCCTTTTGGATTGTTAAAAAGAAAGAGCGAGAGTGAATGTGTATGGATGTGCTTCAGGAATATTTCAGAGATAACCTTCAAGTTAGCATTCATAACGTTCCAGTTAGTCTACAAGATATTGAAACTTTTAGTTTCAAGGAAATGTTAGCACATAACAGAGCACCTGAAGGCATTTCGGTAGCCATGTCTATCTTTGAGAAGATCTCTTCATCTCTCAACCCCTTAGAGGGCAAAATGATTCTTGATGTGGGCTGTCATATTGGTCAATTCAGTTTCTTAATGGCTGAATCAGGAGCAAGAGTCACAGGTGTCGAAAGTAATCCTCTCTTAGCCCTTATTGCCGAGCATATTAAAAGCCTGAAGAAATTACAGGTCAAGATAGTAAGCATGGCTATAGAGGATTTTCTGCAAATTGATAACGTCTTCTATGACGCGGTTTTACTTCTGAATGTTTTCGATCAAATGTTGAGAACAAATGAAGAAAACGCATGGAAAACTTTACAACTAATCCACCAGAATAGCAAGTATCTGTTCATGATGACTGGTCCGACAGAGCAACTGCCAAACACGCCTGGACTCAGAACAACTCAGCCCTTATCTGTTCCACCTAAACCCATCAAGGAAAGTTGGGAATATGGCTATGAAATGATTATGCGGAAAGCAGAATACAAACATCTCAATACACTGTTACGAAACAGCTATGCAGAAAGAGAACTATGGTTTTTCTATTAAGTACACGACTAAGAAAATATGATCACGCAAAGTAGACTGTTCCGTAGGTGGGTTCTCGAATCTCCACAATAGTTGAATCGATGATTCCAGCGCGAACAGTGTACCCAAACTGGGAAAGAAAATCGTTAACGCTTTGAAAAATAGGGATTGAATGTATCTCGATGGCAATGAACGGCTTGTACTTGCTTAATATTTCTTTTGCTCCTTTGAAAAGGTCAAGCTCCGTTGCTTCCACATCTACCTTGAGAAAATCCACTCTTTCAGTAACCATTTCGTCCAATGTCACCGCTTCAACCATAACGGTTCTGTTTTCCTTTTTAGGAATCAGTGAATGGCCTCCCCAATTACGACTAAGATATAATGGTTTCATTTCAGAAGATGACCATAAAGCTTTTTGATGAATCTTCATGTTCTTATGCTTTTCAGTGTTTTTTTGAAGCATCTGAAAGTTTTCAAGTTCAGGTTCAAAAGCGTAAACGAATTTGGCTTGAAGACATGCCTTAACCGTGAATGCTCCGATACTCGCTCCTGCATCAACAACTATGTCTGTTGGTTTCAGATTTCGAAGTCTATCATATTCAAGCCTCACCCAGACATCATTAAGAGTGCCTAGATGTTTTTCTTCCCAAACCGCGTAATTACTGAGATAACTCATTGAGTTTGATATTTCAGTCTAGCACCCATAACCATGACATTCGTATTGTGTCCAGAAGCGTCAACCCGTGAGAAGATTATGCCCAAGTAGTCCTTGGCACTCAAGGTTGCGGTATCAAGTAGAGGAGTTATGTTTATCTCCGTAACTAGGTTTGCAGCGGGAACTGCGATAGTCAGATCATTTCTTGTACGGTTGTGTATCGTGTAAAGTTCATTGCGTCTAGCATGGTTGACTTGAACCCTGAAACCCATAGCTACCGAAGCAGCAGCAATTGCTATCGGAATCACAGCAACAACAAGTTCTTCCAGTTTGCCGAAGTCATGTGGAACCATCATTTGAATGTCTGCCTCATCGGTATTGGTGTCAACTAAGTAGCCTGACATTGCCTGTAATGCGTGTGGATCGGTTCCGCCAGTTGCGGGTATGAAAATTTCTTTTGTCGCTCTGTGATTAACATGTCTGCTCAAATGTCAAACCTCACATACTAAATGTGATAAGTAAGGTCTTTTATGCTTTGCGTGCGCTAGATAAGTCCGAAAAATAAAAAAAGGGAAAATTGGTTGTTGGTTATTCAGGCCACTTTTCGACACCCCAATAAGAGATGCCGATTCTGTCTCCTGTTAATGGTGTTCCTGCTGGATACTTGTGTATGATGTTGAAGTTTATGCTTCCTTCAACCACATGCACTGGATCTTCTAGGCCGCCTCGTAGCACTTCGCATCCTGCTGCTTCAAGCATCGGATAATCTCTGACTCCGCTCGGCACTGAACCAACTACTGGAGATGCTTCAATTGTTCCTGTTGCTCCTGTTGCCGCTGGGTTCGATTGTACTATGCTGAATTTGCATCCGTTACTGTTTTGAGTCCACACTCTTAGAAACAGGATTTTCAATTGATGTCCTGCTGGAACAATGTGAACGAGAGCTGTGTATAGGTCTGTTCGAGCTGTTAAGCTTCCTTCCCATGCGCCGCCGACTACGGCGTAGGGCAAAGCATCCATTACTTCACGTTGAAGTCCAAGATCTTTCTTCTGCAACATGTTAAGCTGTGTCATTCATTACTCCCCCGCAGCCGCTTCTGCTGGCGCACGAACGCCCAGCACCGTTATTGGTGTGCATGGAATTGTCTGTTTCCAAAGCTTATTCAAGACTTCTTCGAATCGTGGGTACGTCGGTCTTGTCACTCCATTTTCGACTGTGCCTATTCTTTCGGTTTGCATTTTGTTGATGAAAATGTTCAAAATTACATCTGTCAAGTCTATTGCGTTCGGGTTGTAAGCGTCGAAACCAACTTGAATTGCTTCGGGACGCATCATGAAATGTTCACTTATGAAGCTGGGTTCCCTGAACGGAGTCATCCATTCTTCAAAGTGCGACACCCTTCTCATGTCTGCGCTTGGTTTCGGAACTTTCGGTATTCCATGGCGATGAATGTCCGTGGGCAATTCAATGTAAATAAAGGCTTGACCCCTTATTCCGAAAATGAACTGCCAAATCTGGTTCGTGTTGCTTTGACTGTCATAGCCTTTCGTAATTTCAAATTGTGCAGGCATAAATGGACCGCTCGTAGTCAAAGTCGTTATGGTTGCAGGCCAATTGTACTCCCAATGGCCCATGTCACGCGCAATCACATGTTCATAATACAATGTGCCTTCTCTGTAGTAGCTTACGTAGTAGCCGCTTTTGATCCAGCCGTCACTCCAATCTTTCCACTCGATCATTCTGGTTTCCTCATATCATGTTGTTTTCGAGGATTCTTTCTTAAATCACTCTAACCCAATTAATTTCTCTGAGTACATATAAAAAACTATCCATATAAGAAGTTTTCACAAAGAAAAAGAGGGGTTGTTTGAGTCTTTCTTGGTTTCATTTGGTTTGATTGGGTTCAATTTTGTTGTACAGTGAAACGAAGTCTAGCCGTTTCATTCCCCTGTCCCTTCCCAGTCGAGCCAGATGCTTCCGTCTACTGGGCCTGTTCCTGCTACTTGTTGGACGCTGTTGTCGTCGTATACTGCTATTGATGCGTAGTTGTCGTATTCGCCTTTGTGGTAGATGAATTTTTGTGCCATGTAGCCGAGTCCGTTGTCTCGGTTCAGTTCTGGGGTTAAGGTTAGTGTTTCTAGTGTGTTTAGTTTCATTTCTCTTGCGTAGACATATGTGCCTGATGCAATTTTCATTTCTCCGTAGACGTGGATTACTATGCCGTTTCCGTGGATGTGTCTTTCAACTGCGTGGATGTGGATTAATGGTGGTGCTCCTGTTCCTGATGCGGCTGGTCCTGCGGAGCCTCCGTGTGGAGTTGGAATTATTACTTGTACCATTTTTCATCATTCTCCTATGTTAATGCGGCTCCTGTGTTGGTGACTTGCAGTTTGTTAGGTATTCTGTTCATTTCTAGTCCTAAGAGTTTGATGCGTTCTGGTCCTTGACTTAGCACGTAAGCGTATAGTGAGAAGCCTTCTTGTTCGTCCAGTATCATTGGTTGCTCGAATACTATGGCTGGCTTGTTGTAGGCCATTGCTTCTTCAACGTTGATTCTCGGAATCTTTCTGTCTCCTATTTGAAGTCGAATTTCGCTGATTCTTATTGCTTTACTTAGGAAAACGAGTCCTGCCAAGCCTATCTTGTAGTCTTCGTGAATTGTTCCGCCTGTTCCAGTTCCAGTCATTATGGTTTGGTTTCCAGTGGCGTTGAGCCATTGATACCATGTTGGTAAAGGCTGATAGGCTGCTTGTAGCCCGTTGAACAATCCTGGTATGATAGTGCTTTCCCCAAACTGGCCTGCTTGAGGTGCCATTCCACCGTACTTAACGGGGTTCCAGTCTGCTGACGCTTTCGTTATTAGGTCATCCTTGAGTTTTTGCATTGAAGCTGCAAATTCAGGCATCCATTCTCGCACTTTTTCGTATTCGCAAATTACGTATCCGTACATTGCTCATTCATCTCCTAAGTGATTGCGGCTCCACAAGTGCCAAGCACTTTGCTGACCACGTTGAAGTATGCTGCACCAAGCATTACGATTCGTTGATAGAGTCCTGCTATGAAGGGTTCGCTGACAGCTATTGGTCCTTCCACGTAACCGTAGAGATCGAAGCTTTCTTCCTCGTTAATTACGTAGCCTTCCTCAAAGATTATTGCTGGTTTGTTGTAGCCTTTCAGTTCTTCAATGTTGATGCGCCCATATTTTCTGTCGCCTATCTGCCATTTGATTTCAGTAATGTGCTGTTGCTTGTTTGGAAACGCCAACCCAGCCCATGCAATCTTGAAGTCTTCAGGCATTGTGCTTCCAGCTCCATTACCAGAGATCAATGTTTGATGTCCAGCAGTCGTGAATAGTTGTCTCCAATGAGCCATCGCAGTTCCGCTATGATCATCGAACAGTTCGGGCAAAATGGTTGTTCTTCCATAATTGTTGTCTCCCAAACTGAGAGGCTTACTTGCATTGAAACTCTTCGGAGACCAATCAGCATTACACTTAACAATCATACGCTGATCCAAAGAAGCCAAAGCCCTTTGAAACACGCTATTCTCAGCCTGCACAGAGTCCCATTCCGCGATTGTATACATTCCCTGGCCTATATTCTCAATACTCCTTTGTACTTTTCACCAAAATTTATAAGGTTCATAATTTATATAATGACTCGACACTTGTGGCGAGCATGTCTACGGACTCAAAATATCAAGTTTCTGAAAAGATTGAAGGGGAATTCATCGGAGTCAGACAATTGCAAAACAGAGGAAGACTCCAGGTTCCCGTTGAAATCAGAAAAAGTCTGAATCTAGCAGATGGAGACCGCGTCTACTGGGTCAAGACAAGAGACGGAAAATACTGCATCGCCAAAGCCATACCTATAAGTTAAAAAACTGTGAGAAAGAAAGGGTTAGAATTTCAAGCTACTTTCAGCTTGTGACCCTGTATTTGCCTAACGGAGCTACTGCAACTGTTCTTGCAATTGGAACGTTGTTTACAGCATATTTTGTCGCTGTCATATTCATTGGCAATCTTGCGGCTGGTCGGCCTGCAACTCCTTCCTGGTAAGCTGTTTGCACAACTACATCATGCACGAAGTTTGGCACTCCGAAAAGTGTTGCTCCCAAGGCCATGTCCCCAATCTTTTCTTTCTTGCCTGCGGTTTTGACTACTTTCTTAGCTACATATAGTGTTGCTGGAGGTGCCAGTGATGTTATGATGTCTGCGTTTTGCGGCATGTGCGGATCGACTCTGCTTTTGAGTTCTGGCGGGTATCCTGCTACTGTGTCCATTGCATAATGGTTTCCATAGTAGATCATACTGGTAGCTAGTCCACCGAGCAACATTCGCTTCTCAATCGCGTTTATTTTAAGTGGATTGAACATTTTTAGATCCTCCTGTTGACTACGACGTATCTAGCTGATGGTGCTGGTGTCGCAAGTTTGGCGACTCGGTAAAGAGTGATTCCCGCAAGCTGGCTTACTCCGTAGATTGCTCCGCCTTTGGCCATTTGGATCAGACTGTTTTTCTTCATTAGTTTGCCTACCGCGTAGAATAATGCGGGAATACCTGCATCGGCAAGCCAATCGTCTAAGGATGGAATTGCCTCATGAATTGACATGTACGGAAATTGACCACCTAATTCGTTGCCTAGACCTTTGTTGTATGTGTAGTTGGCTTCAATGCCCATGTCCACTGCACTCGTTGCAAAAGCTCCGATAATCATGTTCTTTTCGATACTATCCATACTCTCAAACCTTGATAATAATAGTCTTTCAATTTGGTATAAAAGCCTTTCACATATGAGGTTCTGTTAACTAAAAAATCAGGCAGTTAGTTCCCTGTAAATGCCGTATCCGATGATGATTCCTGCAAGTCCAAATAGAAGCGGTGGATTCGCAAAACCTGCTTGAACTACTGCTCCTACTGGACTCGGAGTTATACTGCCTTCTCCTAAGAAGACACAGTTACTTTTATTTAATTCTTGAATTCTGCTAAGTTCCATACTGTTAACATCGTTTTTGCCGTCACCAGAAGTCCAATACGTGATTTCTTCATCAAATTTCGCTAATTGCTCATTTCGCGCATCTCTCACGGATTTGCCCTGTAAAAGTGAAGCTTCAAACTGGAATGCTGATAAAAATGGACTTTGAACAGCTCTCGTTGTTCCAGCCGCATCTCCAATGAAAAACCAGAATTCTTCTTTATACCCAACATATGCTTTCGCTCCAGCATCAATAATTGCGGGCCCAAGTTGCTGCGCAGTTAAACAACTTACAAGAGACACGACTTTATCTTTCAGCAAGTCAAGTTCGGGACTTTCAGTATTGACTAGGACAGCGGTGCATTCCAAACTTGTGGTCGTTTCATTTCCATGGCCCACAAGAGAGAAAACTATGGGATTCATAGTTCGCAGTTGTTTCAGAGCATTTTCTGGGCTTGCATCTACCCCAACCAGTTCGACTATTGTTTGCATAGGTCGTTTGTTTGCTTCGATGATTTGATGCAAGACCACTGATCCGTATTCGAGATAATGAGCCATTGGTTCTGCAAAAAGAAAAGTGTTTTCCAAAGCTGGCATTTGCTCATCCTTCGCTTGAATCATCTTATCTGCATCAATATTTTCATATGCAAAAGTTCATTATTTTGCCATTGTTGTCCGATTTGGGTTCCTGATTGGATCTCTTCGAGTAGTTGTGATGGCGTGAAGACTTTGTTGCTTAGTGTGGCGAATAATGGTTTGTCAGGCAAAGATCGCATTCGTTGTTCAAGTCGTGTCTTTGCTATAGCTTGTTCGTCTTCCGTTGAAGTACCGAATTTTCCCTGTTCTATTAATGCTTGGAGCCTGATTCCTACTGGGCTGTTTCTGTTCACTTCATTGTATGCTGTCGTTGGTGTGTACACGATACCATCTAACAGAATTAAGGGGAGATCTTTTTCAGCGTTTGGGAGAGCATTGTACCATTTCTGAACTAATTCTTTGCTCAATTTTTCTTACGCTCCTTCATCTTCGTTTCCTTACTGTTGTTTCCTTTTTACTCAACAAACTAGGTAAGACCTTCGCGGCTACATATACCGCTCCGATAATGACTACTCCGTAGACGATTGGCATTATCCAATCTGTTTCAAGCGGTCTAAAATCGGGAGTATTCACGTCATTACAATGTTCATAGAACAACTCCACTTCAGCTTGTGGCACCTCTTCTTTGGACGCATAGAGTACAGAAGGCGTGTAATCAATCCATGTAACCCCTGCTTTCGGGCCAGATGCCGACAGATCCTTGCCACACACATACCAATAGTGATCTAGTAGCCAACTGTATTTGCGTTGATATGTCCAAAGGTCAGTTTCACCAGATCCAGGCGGCGCGTTTTGTTGATGAGTCGGTTCGTACACGAAGATGTTGTATAGCAGCCAAACAACGCCAGCAATCGCTATGAGTACACCGACTATGGCTAACAATTCGTAAATCAGGAGGGTTTTAGTTTCATATGATGCTTGTTCTGGAACCAAGATAGCATTGGCATATGTGTTGGAAAAGATGTTTTGTACGACGAGCACTTCTTCACAATAAGCATCTATGCCTTGTTGCAACATCTGCGAATTGAGTTCGGTCTTGAAATATTCAGGGGTTCGTGTCTCAGCGTATGGATTTGTTATGGTTTCAGTCGTTGCAGGAACATATGCTTGTAATTGACCTGTTATCAGGCTAACGCGCATTACTCTGCCAGTGCCAATTTGGAATTTGTTTTTCGTTATATTCGCAGGATAGCCTTTTAACATGGTCTTTTCTTCCTTTTTTATGTCTACAAGTATTTGTAGGCTGTATAGCCCAATAAAGCTATGCCTCCTATTCCAAGTGCAATCAAAGTAGGGTTGATTCCGCCATTTCCCTTTGATATATTCCAATGAACTTCATATGCTTCACTGATTTGGTGATCAACATCTATGGTTTTAGTCTCGACATAACTGTTATCTGGTTTCTTCCATTTTACGAAGGTTCTGCCTTGTACTTCGACTGCGGTTAGCGTTCCAACAAACGGTGAAACTGGCTGTGCATAGGGAACTGGATAATAATTCTCGATGCTTCCAACCCTTAACATCACAGCGTTATTTGCATAGTGGCTTTTCATGTCTTGGTCATATGAACGGATATTGAGAAATGGATAAGTTCCTGTTGCCGTCCACCAATGCGGTTTTATTATGGCGAGTTTGCTTAAGTAACTTGCAACGCAAGCGAATGTTGTAATTTGGATTTGTGTCCAGTCAAAGGTGCTTTGGTTGGATGGAGCTGGTTGAAAACTTGCCATTGGCACAGCAAGGTAGTACGGTGTAGATGAACCAGGAAATATCGATATTTGAAGAACCATTTCATTACTGTACGCTTCGCCTTCACGCCAATCCCAGAGTTGAATTTCGAGAACGTTTCCACAATAGATGTCAGGCATTATCCAGAATCGTAGTTCACCATTGATTTTGAATTGTGAGAGGTCAAGTAGCCCATTTGATGCGTTTCCAGTATACCAATAGTGATTCAAAACATGTGGTGCGTTGGTCGGAGTGATAAGCGGGTTATAGTATGTGATCTCATCAATGATGGCGTTTGCTTCAGCAATCATCTGAACATAGGCATAGTTATTCCAAAGACTCAGCCATCGGTCTTGCCAATATCCAAAAGGTGTACTGGCACCAAATCCTTGCGGGTCATAATTGACTGCTTCGTCAGTTAACCTGCCTAACGGATCTGGATACAATACATCCAGTAGTCTTTCTCGTCGCAGGTAACTCAATTAGCCCCATCACCGAGGCTCAATATGGTATCGGAGTCTTTCTCCAGTGGCTCGCCCAACTTTCCCAGACACTTCTCTACCCGTCTGAGTAAAGACGAGTGCGCCGACGACGAAGCCTGCGACAGCTCCAACGAGTATGCTTGTTACATCCATCTTAGTATTCACCTATAGAGAATAGTCGTCTTGATGTAGTAAAAAGGTTTATGCTTTCTTGAGTGATGTAGCGTTGTTTGTGAAGGCTTCATGAAGATTATAGACTGCAAAGCCAACGGCGACAAGCGAGCTAGCCAACATCAGAATTGCTGCGATTTGTCTTTGACTCACCATTCTTCTTCATTGTTATTGTGTTTTTGACCATATATATTAAGCCTGCTGAAACCAATATGATGCTCATGAGAAGGTCTCCTTTCCAGTCGAAGCCTATTACGGTTTTTGAAACATCATAGAGTTTGAGAAGACCAACCAAGAGGCAGGTTAAAACGATTGAATTTTTGATTGTTTCTCTGAAAAGAGCTGTCTTTATTGTGTTCTGCACTTTCGGATCGGCAAGAATGTCTCCTATGACATTTAAGGCACCCTTTCTATTGGCCTCTTCTATCTTACTCATTTCGGGGTCATTGCCATTTTGATGTTTCTTCGAAGCCATTTTTTGCCCTCATCTGTATTCAATTTTTCATGTAGATCTGGACGATATTTCTTGAACCATTCAAGCACTTGATCTGATGCGTAAGTGATGATTGTGTCTACATGTTGACTGAGATCCCACTCATAGTTTTTTTTGATTGCTAGTTCCATGACATCTGGTTCCCAAGCTTCCAGATAACGGTATAAAGCCCATTCTGGCGTGAAGGATTTGATTTCTGGAGGTTTCTGTGGAACTGAGACTACTGTGTATTCGTTAGTTTGCGGGTTGTCCGTCAATTTGGGCTTGACCTTCCGTGGCTAGGCTTTGAGTTGCTTGGGGTTCTTCGGGTTTTTGTTCAGGTTGTGTTGGCTGTGCCGCTGGTGGAGGTTGAGGAACTGGGGCTGTTGCCTTTTGTAGTTCTGCACCGCATAATGGACAATTGATCTTAGCTAGTTGGTCGTTAGCTTGGAATTTTCCTCGACAATTCGGGCAGGCGATTTGCACTATATTTGATGAATTTCTTTTTGGTGAACCTCTTATTTTGTCTGCTCCTGCGTCTCCTAACGATTCCAAAACTTTTCCGACGGGTCCTTCCGTCACGGTTTTGATAAGATCTTTCACTTGTTCAATGGTTTTGCCTTCACTGTCCTTTTGATGCTCCCATTTTCTTGTTTCAAACCCAAGCGTTGCCATTTGAACATCGTGTGTTTCGCGCATCTCTTCTAGCTTCAGGTCTATTTCGCTTTTTCCTTGTGATGACAAGCCGAGTTCTTGGCTTGTTTGCTTGATCGTTTTAATGTAGTCTTGCGGACTGACTTGTGCGGTTATTTTGTTTTCTATCTGGTTCATTCGCATCGTCATCAGTTCCTTGTCTTTGTTGGTCAGTTGATCAAGAACTGGTTTAAGGAACATTTCGTGATATGTTTTCATCATTTCAAACGGGTTCTGCTGTGGCTGCTGTGGCTGTGTTTGTCCTCTTCCGATTTCTACGCCTGTCTTGAACATTTCAGCCATGCTTTTGGCAATGTCGCTGACGCTTCCTTGCTGTTGCTGTTGGGGTTTAGCTATTTCTGTTCCGATCTTTATGGCATCGACCACTTCTTTCATGCTTGTGGATGGTTGACGCATGTATTCTCTGAATTCTGAAAGTTTATTGTTGTTCATGGCAGAGGCCATGTATGCGAGTTTGTGTATTTCTTCTTCTGTAAGCGAGTTTATGATTTCTTTTATTTCTTCGGGGGGACGACCTGCAAACAAGAGTTCAGCGAAATTGTACGCTTGTTGTGGTGCTAAGGTTTGCCCTGTTTGTTGGGATTCTCGCACTTTGGCTCGGCTTTCCTCAAGTTTGGCTTTTACTTCTTCCATTTCCGCGTCTATACGGAGTTTGTCAAGGTCAGCCATTCTATCTGCTTTAAGCTTGTCCATCACATTATCTGTTGCGTCTGCCCTTTGCTTGATTTTTTTCATGTAGATATCCATATCTTCAGGCATTTTATTGAATCAACTCCTCATTAACAAATACTGGAAGTACGATCCCATGGCACTTCACAAAATGGGTTACTGTGATTCCGTTCATGAAGTCGCTGAAATCTCCTAGGAATCCGTTGTTCTTGTAGATGTTGTAGTAGCGTATGACATCAATTGTTGGTCTGTAGTCGCCTGGAATCACTGCGACTCGTTTGACTGGCACATTGAAGAATGGTTTGCTTCCTAAGCCCTTGCCAGTTGATGATTCGAGTTCTTCGACTCCTTTGGGCTTATATAGTATCGGGTAACGTTCAAAAAGCAATTTCTCAGCTTCAGGCGACCATCGTCCGAGACTTTTCTCATTGGTTCTGTTGCGGATGAACATGTATTTGCTACCAGACTTGTCTGTTGACCTTGCACGATAGTACCATCCTTGCTTGGCCAGTTCCAGTATCGGCACATCATTCCATTGTCCAGGTATCTCTGTAAGTGGGAAACGGTCATGCGGGAGTTTTTCTGACATTGTGGATGTGTCTTCCAAAGAATTATCTGAGGAATCAGTCTTTTCTGCGGGATTATCAGTTTTATTTAATTCTTGTGGGGAGATTTCCGTGGGATTCCCACCTCTCAAATCTTCATCTTCGATGCTTTTTCCATCATTAAGGACATCCATAGCATCGGGTATGAGTCTTTTTCTTGGTCTTCCGCGTTTACCCATAATGCAAACTGCCTTTTTGTGGGGAACAAATACATTAATATGTGGTATGCTAATAAAGTTTATCCATGCAGAAAATCATCGTGCTAGTACATGAGAAATGTTCCCACTGCAAAGAAATTAAAAAGAAATTCGGGAACGATGACAGATTCAAAATCATGGACGTATCCAATGAACCAGAAGCGAGGGAGTTAGCTTCGAAGCTTGGCATCAACGCTGTACCCTATTTTCTATACGCAGATGAACATGGACAAGTCTGCACTCTAGAAACAAATGGCAAAGTGGGTAGATGTGTGGGGGAGGTTGTGGGGAACGGTAAAAGAAAATAAAGAACCATGCCCAAAATGCGTGACAAACATTACCATGGGTTTCCTATTCAAGGTCTGCAAAGAATCATTGTCTGATAAGCTTGACTGCAAAGACCTTACCGAACGATATTTGCGGGGGGAAATCACTGAGGATCAAGTCGCTGAAAAAATCAGGGATGTTGCAAGAAGCGACCCTGAACTCATGGAAGATTTGAATGAGATAAATCGCATAAGGAAGACGAAGAAAATTGAGCCTTAACGAGGCTTTCGCAAGCAAGATCAAAATTATTCAGACTTTGAGGAGAGCTAGACAACCTCTCATAGCACGACACATTGCGAATCGTAGTCGTCTATCTCCGCAACTTGTGAGTTACCATCTTGAACAGATGGTTCAATGGGGCATGATCATAACTTCGAATTCTGAAGACAAGACATTCTACCATTTACAAAAAGCGTATTGGGATGACCAGCTACTAGAGGATCTATCACTAATGCTAGTGCCATATATGCAAAAGATGAGCAGGGGCATGGAGTTCTCACAAGTGAAGGTTTCAACAACGGAAGCCGTGATAAGAAATCTCTTCATGTTTCTGAGGCTGTTTGAGACTGAAATACAGAAAAAGCCTTTAACATGAAATACGCGGTTAAGCCTATATAAGCGCAAAACAATGGTCTTTTTCGCCAGACGATTGATTTTACGTGAAACCTATTTTGACAAGCTTTTATATCTTCTAAAACCCGAGATCATAATTAGTGATTAGAAATGGGAAAATTCCAAACATGTATGAAGGCACAACTCAAGGGCAAGCACATCAAGGGCAAGACAAAGTGGAGAGCTGCATTCAAAAAGGCCGCTAAGAAATGCGCGAGAGGAGCCAAAGTCAGAGCAAAATACACACGAAAATATAAAAGAAAAGGCAGAAAAGTTGGCCGTAAGCGTGCAAGGCGTGTAGGCAGAAAGAGCACTGCAAGACGGATGAAACGTGTCGGTACAATCGTTTGCCGACTGAAGTAACAAAGCATCGCAACCCTTAAGCATACTTCAACCCTCTTTTTATTTGTAGGTAAGGTAAAATGGCTAAGAGAAGGACTTATCCGATAGATGTCCCTGAAAAAATTAAGACTTGCTACTTAGATGAGGATGAGGATATGATCATCTGTGAATTGAAGATGAAGAGTGGGAGAGAAGTACGCTGGCCATTAGAAGATATTCTCAACAAATTGATTGGAGGCACCAAGTAATGGCAAGAAATACTCGTCTAGTTCTGATTCCAGCAAAATACAGAAGGCAAGGACTAAAGCTCAAAGATTTTGCCTGCATAATCGACGGCGTAGCCAAGTATCCACTGAAGCCTAAGAAGCGTGCCCTCAATGCTATGGCAAGATATGGTCAGGAACAGACAGCTAAATGTAAGAAAGGCATGAAGAAAATCTGCAAAGCGTACAAGAAATATGGCTTGAAACACACGGATGCTTATCGGCAAAACTGTAAGATTTAGCATTCGCTTAAGGGGCTACATCAGCAAGGATTTATCAGATATGTCGTCCAGTTCGACGGCAGCTCATCCCCCAACCATAATCAATAATGACGGGCTTACCTTCAAGTTTGCCTACGTTCGAAAGCGTGAAATCTGTACATTTTAGATTGGCTTCAAGCAAGCCCCTATCTAACTGATCTGCAAGGCGGTCAATTTCTTTTCCGCTCAGATTTTTTTCGGTCTTTGCCTTTGGCATTATTAACCAGCTATAAAGGTCGGAGTAGGCAACAACTGGAACTATTTTGTCTCGAAGCTCTTCAGGAGCTTTTTCTGAAATCCGAATTTCCTGTGCGTTATTTTCTCCGCCTATATGATCCAGTTTTAAGACGCATTGCCCTTTCTCATAGACATCCCTACTGGCTCCAGACCCAATCTTTGAATACCCGATTTTTAGTAAGCATTTGCTTTTTGCTTCAGCACCATCTTCCTTTATGCACTCGTTTATTGCACAGGCTTCTGCATCAGTTGGTAAACAACGTGACATTGACACACGAAAGTGAGGTATTTTCTTCGCTTTAGTCATGCAAGGGTAGCGGGTCATATTTATAATTATGTTCGAAAAAGTGTTTAAGGATTGCTACTGTAAAATTGTGCGTTTAATGAGAGATAAGCGCATAAATTCAACAAGCTTCGCCTAAGCCGTTATTGTGTATCTAGAGCCTGTTAAAGGCGTGTTTTGATGTTGCTCAATTTTGACTGGAACCGTGTTCGTCGGATTGTAGACGAATGTGACATAGCTGAACAAGCCCAAGGTTCCGACGAGTCCACCCCACATGATTGTGTCACCATGATATTTCTTGCCAAGAATAGCTCCAACGACTGTGGCTGCGCTTGTTGCGATTCCAGCGTAGAGTATTGGCATCTGCTCTCTATGTTCTTGCTTGCTCCAGGCGATTGTGTAGGTTGAGGGGGCATTTAGCGCGAGTGATGTCAGCGCGATCAGGACGCGTTCAACATCGGTCAGTTCTTTTATTGGCATTATCTATCAAGTAGTCATTTGTTGAAGGACATTTATAGCATTATTGTGAAGAAACATCTGAAGGACAACAAATTACTTATCAGAGAAGAATTAATATTTGTGGCTTCCAAAGTTGAAGTTCGGCTTCTTGCCATTGAAACTCTAGCGTTTGTCCCCTGTTTCAAATGTTTAATCGGTAAGAAGGTTACGCCGTTTTTCTGTGATCCTGAGAAGTGTGAAAGTTTGGAAACGTGGCTCATTGGAAATGGCATTTTAATGGAAGAAAAGTTGAAAAATAAAAAGGGAGTTAGGGTGTTGTTTTCTTGAATGCCCATAGTTTGCCTAGTTGGCCTAAGTCGATGTCAAGATCTGCGTATCTGATGTAGTCTGTTGGTGCTACTGGTTCTGAGTCTGCGAGTTGCCATTTGATGTTTAATGTAACTGTGACCGTTTCGGATTCACTTATGGTCTTGTCTATGTCGCCCACTTTACCTACCTCTTTCCTTTTAGTAGGAAATACCCGCCTATTATGGCTACTGGTATCGCTATGATCAATAGCGAAGAAGTTAAAGGCGCAGGCGGACCAGTGAATTCAGCCGTCAAAGTTTTTCCATTCATGTCTTCCGTTATGGTCAAGCTTAACGGGTTATCTGTGTAGATTGATCCGTTGAATGTCCATTGTTTGAAGGCGAATCCAGAGTTTGGTATGGCTGAGAATTGAATTATGTCTCCAACATTGAATGTTTGTGTTCCTGACGACGGGGTTGTTACACCTTCCCCAGTGATTTTCATGTTAAGGTTGATTTGTACTGGCGGAATTGCCGTGAATATGGCTGTTAGAAGCTTGTTGTTCAAGTCCACTGTCGCAGTCAGGGATAGAGGGTTAGTTGATCCAATGTTTGTGCCATCTAGATCCCAATGGTCGATAAGATATCCAACATTAGAAACAGCGTTGAAACTGTATGCTTGTCCAACATTCAACGTTTGCGCTCCAGAAGGATTGACGCTGCCATTTGCTCCCGCTGCGATGTTAAGTATCACTGTTGTTAATTCGTAAGTTGCCCTGAGAGAGAGGTTTTGGTTGAGGGTTATTTGTCGTATTGGATTAGTGGAACCGTCTTCCCATTGTTTAAATCGATACGTGTCTGATCCAACGACCACGTTTATTGGCATGTTTATAGTGTACGTACCTTCGTCTAGCGTTAGTAAAAAAGGTGTTTGACCTTGATAAGGCCCGCCTGTTTGTTTTGTGTACTCTGCAATTAAGCTGAAATCTGTTTGAAGATTAATGGTTCGGGGATTCTGAGTGTTTCCGTCTTGCCAACGAGTGAAGATGTATATTCCAGACGCATCTGTAACTGGAGAAGGCATATTTATCCGATAGTTGCCAGGCGTGAGTTCTTGTGAAAATGGGGTTTGATAGGACATTTATCTCCTCCTCCTAATTTTTGGTGACAGTTACTTCTATACCTCCAATTGGGCTACTGTCCATGATTAGATTGAACTGGTTTGGAGGGATGACAGCGAAGACTGCTGCAACATTATGGTTTGTGTTCATTGTAACTGTGATGCTTGCACTTTCGCTGTTGTTGTTGGAGTCGTCGGTAGTCCAATGGTCAAACACGTAGCCTTGACTAGGTATAGCGGTTAGAATCACATTGCTTCCAGATGTTTCTTGATACGTTCCAGGAGGCGGGTTTGTGGTTCCACCTATGCCAGCCGTTATCGTTAAGGTGTAGGATTCCGCTGTGACTGTTACTATGCTATTGTTTGATTGAAGGGGACTGTTAGGTGCCGTTGGGTCAGAGGCGATTGCATAGATAGTGAATGTTCCTGATGCTTGAAAGCTCAAGTTTATGTCGGTGCCTGTACCTAGAGGTGTCGCATTTCCTTGTTGATACCATGTGACTGTAGGCACAGTGCCTCCAGTTACGTTGGCGTGAAATGCTTGGCTTTGTCCGACTAAAAGCGAAGCTGATGTAGGTGTGATGTTTATGGCAAGTGGCGGTATCACTGCTCCAACAGCAGTAAACGTGGATGTTCCTAGAAGTACTGTACCGTGTTCTTCAGCTAACGCGCCTATTGCGATATAGCAACTATTAGATGTGAGACCTTGAAGATCAGCAATAGGCATGTTCGCATTTAGGAACTCTATATCTGCCCAGTAACCATGTAGCAAACCAGCCGTGTCTACGAGCCAACCCACTTTGACTTGTTCTGTTGGAGACCTTGACGCTCCGTTAGGAAATCCATCGGCCCAAGGAAAACCAGAACCATTGTAAACAAGAATCGCGTATGGTGACCGAGTACGAATGATAGTAAAGCTAGGTCTTGCGTATATTATAGAAGGATCAGGCGGTGAGTTTCCTATATAAAGAAAAGTACCTCCAGTCATTAAGTCCATGAGCACGCTCAAGTCAATGTTTCTAATATTAACAGGTGTAGTAGTAACAAGCCAAGCCATGTCTGTACTTGCGTTTATTTTGATCTGAAAACCATTAGCAGTTCTATTCAATATTTCTGCTGTTCCAGTTGTCACTACAGTCCATTTGTTCGTGTTCGCAAAATCGTTGAGTTGAAAGCTCATCCTTGAATCACCAGTGTTTTCTTCAATTTTTCAAATATACGTGACATTTTTCTTTGTCTCCTATAGTTGTGTTAGTGTGAAGTTCGCTTTTATAGGTATTGAGTCGATAGATAAACGGGGTCTAGTTGGAGGTTGAACTCCAGAAACCAAAGGATGTGGATATACATAGGGAATATATGTGAAACCGTCTTGAGCTTGATTTGGTGCTCTCTCGAAAAAGTCTATGTCTAATCTTGGCTGTGATGGATTGGTATTGCTTTTGTTTAAGTCAACGTTGTTATTTGCGTAGATGTTGGCCCAGCAATAGCATCCTTTAGAAGCAAGGATACTTGATTGTCCCATGTCCGACACGAAGTTTACTGCGGTGTTGCATCCAGATATGCGGTTTCCCCACACCATGGCAGCACCTCCTCTTATATGCACGCCTCTGGTTAGTTTATGTCCCAGATAAGCCGTATCTATAGTTCCATCTGGGTTTGTTTCACTGCGTTCATCACTTGGTAAGCCAACTATTTCATTTTCATAAATCTCAGTTAGTAATCCTCCTGCATGAGCATCGATGAGTGAGCTATACCAGTCAACAACGCAATCTTCAATTATGGAATGTCTAAGTACGTAGATCGGTCCCATTCCGCCAGAAGCGGTATGATGCCGACACTTGTTTATCCAGCAATCTTCAATATATACTACTGTTGGTTCTACGCCTGCTTGTGCTGGTAACGAGGGTTCACTTATGGATAAAGGCGTATCCTGAAACTTGCCAAGACAATTCCTGTAATCTTGCCAGTAGTATGCGTTGGCAACTATAAGACCGTAAGCCCACTGTTTATCGGCACCATGAAAACTTCCACTGCGACCTCTTAAACACGGCGGTTGTGCAGTTGCACCATGATCTGGCCCTTGATCCCACGCAGGAGTTTTCACGTTGTTTAATCCGTATGTATCCTTGTATGGATTAGTTATTTCACAATGATCCATTACGCCCCTGCTTCCCCAACCTATTCCGTTACCGCCAAAACCAATTCCTTGTCCTGCAAAATTTTCAAATCTACAATGATGAATGCGGAATTCAGGTATTCCAGATAAATCTACTCCGACTTGCGCATTTTCTATGTCATCTATGTACGCTTTGAACTTTATACCCGATAATTCGATGGGTTTCTTATACGGACCGTTGGTATAGCCCATAAATGATAATAGAGATCCGTGAAAACCAAGCGATACTGCTTTGCTCAGTGCGTTTGCTCCTTCTACAAGTTCATCTACGTTTCTCCAATCTCCGTTATGGAAGTCATTAAGAACCGTGATGCTCGTCTTCCAAGTCTTTGGATTACGATTTGTTCCAGCATCCAGCGGATAACCTGTTGCAAGTAGTCGTATTCCACCATGAAGAGGAGGAATAACTGGACTGATATCGCCAACAGTCCACTGCCAATCCCCTTCATTTAAGATTATGTCGCCCTCTTTTTGGGGATCGGTGTCAATCTGAGCTACCGCTGCTTTTATTTGATCTATAGTACCATCACAATACACTGTTTTTGGCATTTCGTATTCTCCTTCATGCTTGTTCCTGTTATTCTCTGAATGCTACGTAGTCATAATCTTGGGCTAAAACGTTCAGATCGTTTCGTCCAAGAACAGTTCCATCTCCCACTGTGAAACCATTAGCATCAAGACTGATTATTTCATCAGTAGTATATCTCCAAGCAGGTGCAACAGCATCATAAGAGTAGGCGTTAAGTCCATCTTGATCTGTTTTCACGCTTGGCGTATTTGTTCCAGCAGGTACACGATGAATAATAAAGATGAGTTTTGGTTGGAAGCCAACTCCTGCTATAGCTTGTGTTGCGTTTCCATCTCCCGTATATGTCCCCGTGACCATTTGCCACCCACAAGTAGCTCCAAAACAATAATAAGTATAAACTCTTAGAAGAAGATTGAACCTTGTTCCATTGACAGTAAAACCATCTGCGTCTAAACTATCAATATTAGGTGATCCGTAAAAGTAGTCAGATCCGAAAGTAGACCAGTTGATAGAGTTTACTGGATCAGCAGAACTTTTTGTTCCATCACCACTCGCGGAATCGACTTGAGGAAATATGAAAACAGCTACGGGTTGAAATCCTACACCTACTATAGCGTGTGGATTTACTCCATCTCCAGTGTATGTTCCTGTTTTGAACATTTTTATTTCCTTTCCTATTATGCCCAAGCTATATAACTGTAAGTTTTGCCTAGTACATTTAAATAATTGCCTATGTCTCCAGTTCCATCACCGATAGTAAAACCGTCAGCGTCAAGACTAATAATATAGTCGGGTTTCCATCTCCAAGCTCTACCGCCACTCCACCAGAAATATGCGTTAAGACCATCTACATTTGACTTCCACCCTTTAAGCTCATTTGTAAGCGCAACGTCACGACTATATACCATTAAAAATCTTGGCAGAAATCCTACACCTATAATAGCTTGTGTTGCGTTTCCATCTCCTAAGTACGAACCTGTAGCAATACACTTGAGTAAAGCTCCAGAACTGATTCTTGGTTGTTGAAGCAAGAGTCTTTTAGAAGACATATTTTGTTCCTTCCCTACATATGATAGACTAATACAAGGACAAAACCCGTCGTATAATTCACTGATCCAGCATTGTCACTGTCCACAACAAAGCGAAAATCATATGCCACATTGCTAGTAGTGACCAGTGTGCTTACGTCTACAGCCCCAGTCCAGCCATCGCCCGCACCGTCTGCCGCAACTAATCCAAGAGTCGTCAATGCTGACAGATCAAGCAGATCAGCATATCCTCCCGCAGCTCTTTGCCCCTGAACTTTTAGGCTTATGTGATGTGCATTTGCAGCTTGATTCGCAAGTTTAATAGTTCCTATCAGAATTGCTCGTACTAACGTAGACCCTGTTGGAAATACGGGTGTAACGGTTCCAGCCGTCAAATTCGTTGCAAGAGCAGAAGCAATATTTTCAACAACGGGAGTAGTTGCCCACTCAACTTCAAGCTCAAAATTCGGAATCTTATCAGTCTGTGTCTTAACATCTGGAATCTTATCAGTCTGCGTTTGAATAAGAGTTAATTGAACGAGAGAATTTGGAACTGCTTCAGGCATTTAACTCACAAGACATAGTTATCTATCTAAAGCTAATAATCTTTTGTTTGTTTTGAACGCAGTTAAGTTTGATTAACCGCATCCATGGATAAGACTACCAAAGCTTTTCTCTTTCAGAAACAGATAGAGTTGCCATCTGGCAACCCATCTCATTCGACGTGTCTCATACTTAATGTCAAGCATTAACATATTCGATCTTGAAGCCTCTTTCTATGATTGCTTGGAGACGTTTCTGATACAGCTCGAATTCCTCTCTGGTCATGATGATAATGTGTTGCGCTTTTTTAGCTGAGTGCATTAATCGTCCGAATCTCTGGCTCTCTTGCATCCGTGATCCGAAAAGGAATGAAACTTCGATGACTCTTTCTAGGTCTTGTATGCTTAAGCCTTCATCTCCAACGCGGCTGACGACACATGTTTGAGCCTCATTTATTATTGCTAGACGGTCTTTTGTTTCTCCGTAGACGAATGGAATCTCGAAGGTTTTGCTGATTTCTTCACCGTAGTCAAGGCTATCGCTGAATATTATTGTTTTAATAGGTATCTGGAGAAGTTCTGCGAGCTTTTGGTCTTTAGCCCTCTTGTTCTCGACTATGTAGACTCTGAACTGTGGAGCTTGAATGATTTGAAGTCGTAGCAAGTCTTCCCATGCCATTCCAAGTGGAAAACCAGTTAAGGCAATGATGTAGTTTTCGCGTCCATCTTCTCTGAATGGACTACCACTAAACCCAGCACGATATTTTGTTGGAATCGTACTCAGTCGAATGTATGTGTTCGCTGGAAGATGTTGGCATTCATCGAAAATCACAAGTTTTCGTGGTAAGGCTCTAACTTTCTCGTAAGCGTGATATGTTTCTACTTTGACTTCGTTGAGTGCTTCAGGATTGAACTTTTTCAATCGTTCGATCCATTGATCCCGAAGGGTTATAGTGGGTACGACAACGAGTTTGTCGCCTTTGATTTGACCGATTAAGCGATGACCAAACAAGCTTTTGCCTGTTCCAAAGGCCCAGAATACGCCGAGCGCCCCCCTCTGTTTGAATTCATTCCATGCTTTTTCTTGAATGTCAACTATGTTCTTTTCTTTCAGGATTTTGTCATATGCTTCTCTTCCAGCTCCAGTCCAAGGTCTTATGTCTTCTTCGGTTATTGGTGTAGTCATGAACGGCAGTGTTCCTTCCTCAATAAGCTGTGCGATTAGTTTGAATTCATATCCAGGCTTGATCTTTATCCGATCATTGCCTGACCGTGAAATTACATAATCTCTGTATTTCTGGAATGCCTGATCTTGAAGTTCTTTTCCTGTTAAGAGCATTCCGTCGAATACTTTCAAAGGCAAGGCTTTTGGAAATTTGAGTTTTTCTTTGAGATTGTCTGGAATCTCGCTTAACCATTGAATGTATTTGTTGACTATGAATACGTTGTAGCTTTTTGTGGAGTGTTCAAGGTAGCCAACTTGCATCTTGAGCCATTTGGGAACTATCACGTACCACTCATGGCCTCGCTTAGGAATCATCACATATGGTTCTTCGAAGAATCCATCTAAGAATTCAGGATCTATTTGTGATACCTGATGTTTGTTGAGCAGATTTCTGAACTGATCCTGAAGACCCATTCGCATCTCTTGAATCTGTGTTTCTATTGCTATAAACTGCTCTTCCGCTGTTTGAATGACCAGTCTCAATTTTTCGATCTCGCTCATGAAGTAGGCCCATCCGTCGTTAATTTTGTCTGTCTTTTCAAGTGATCCAGCCAGATTTTCTTCATTCTTGCAAGAGAATCTTCTACAATAATTCCGATGTCGGACATGGCTTCATCTGATCCTTCAATCTCAACGGTAAGCGGTACTTTTTCAAGACTAATGACTACTTTCATCTATCTCTCTCCTCTTTTTCCTGTACTGAGAGATGTCAGCTTGTGTTACTGAAGCGACCATAACAGAGAGGTTAGCGAATTCAGTGAAAGTCAGCTCGGGTAAGCCCATCGTTCTGAGATATATTGATTTGACTTCACAGTATTTTTGCCATGCTTTAGGATCAACAGTGATTGTTTTTCGATGTTGTAATTGCATAGAATTTATGTGTAAATCCCCCTGCATCAGTGTGTCTCAGATGTTATAAGCTTTTCGCTTATCTTGCAATAAGCGCAAAAGACCATTGTTTTCTGGCCCTTTCAAAAGTCTTAAGTTTACGAACATTATTCATAGGTATTGAGTGTAACAGATGGAGACTTGGGAAAAAGTTCTTTTGCTAGTGCTAGGCGTGGCCGTTGGAGCAGGCATTACATTTGTTCTAACTCGACCTCGCGCAGACGCGCAACCCACATCTTATGCGGTAGCACGAACATATTCAAATACTGAGGAATGGGAGATAATCCGTGACGAAAAAACTGGAAGGGTGAAAGGTGTCAAAGCCCACCGTAGAGCAGAAGAAACTTGATCCAGGCGCGATGACTGTTGCCCTTTTAGACGAAATTGCTGAAAGGCTTCTGTCTCTTGAAAACTTGGCAAAGGCAGAAGTCCCAGAAGGAATCGTTGAGCCTATCGAGAAATTCACGGTAACAAGTGAACGACGAAGAATTGACGCTCGGAAACCATGGTTCAGTATAAGCTTGATAAACGATGGACCTCACAGCGTTTTTGCAATTGTGAATTCTGTAAAAAGCTTCGACGAACACGAAATATTGATTCATGAAACATACACAATTAATGTTCTAGTTGCCAAAATCGTTGATGTATTGCTTCGCTGTAACGTGGGAGAAACTGCTCACGTTAGACTTGTAGGAGTAAGATAATTGAGCGTCGTAATTGGAGCAGCACCAAGCACTAGCAAAATAACGAAAGTTACGAAAAAAGGGAACTTGGTAGCGAACGGTATAGAACAAGTTCTAGAGGAATTTGAAGGTGAAGGAAAACTGTCGGGAAGTGTTGATCTCCATCAAATGATGCTGGGAGACAAAATAGTTGTTCGTCAATACTTCAAGATTCTATCGACAAGTGATTATCAGAAATATGCTGAAGAAAGTTATGAAGGCTTACAAGAATCGCCTCTTGTGTATTTTCCAGAAAAGGTGACGGAAACATCAGTTAAAATAACATTGCAGCAGACAGAAGGAGTTTATAGAAGATTCCAACATAGCTTCACGGTGGAAGAGTAGTATGCCTGATTTTCCTCGGACTCGTCCTCCTGAAATCGATGTAGCAACTATATGGGCTTATGGAAACAGAAGCTTAACAGGTTTGACTGGATCTCCGAGAATGGATTTGATGGGTGAAGACGCGGACTTTGAACTTGGAACTGGGACAAGAAAAGCGAAAATTGACAATGTTGATACTACCGTGTCAACTAGAGCAAAGGAGTCAGGAGGTAGACTTGACAGTGTACCCGCTTTTGTGGCACCTATGGAATCTTCAATTTTGATGGATGGTACAGAGAAAACATTGATTGAAATCACAGACGTAAAATCAAGCGAAATAGAAGCATGGGCAGATCTAACTCCTATGTTAGAGGGAGACACAATTATAGTGCGTTACTGGCGCAAGATGAAGGCGACTGGATCATACGTCAAGTACGCTGAAGAAACATGCACTGGTGTCCAGTCTGTTCCTGCACTATGTATTCTGAACAAAAAGGTCTACAGAGACATCAAAATTACTGCACAACAAAATGCAGGTGTGAATCGTATAATTGATGTTCAAATCATAAGAGCAAAAGAGGCGTAGTGATTAGAAAACGGTGAACACAGTAAAAAAAACATTAATCCCGTAGCTTTATAACAAGAAACTCCATAATAAGATTGCAGGTAGAAACAATGTCTGAAGTCATAGCATGGGTCAGTACATCCTGCCGTTGGTGCGGGTGGACTGGCAAAGTTGAAGTAACTGAAAAAGATGCTAAAGGCAACCTTATCGTTCGTTGCCCTACATGTAAAGAACGAATAAATGTGGGATAAGCAATGACCGAAAAATGTCCAATCTGTAGAGAAGGAACCGTTGAGAACCTTGGCAATATTGACGACTTTGTTCGAACAGCAATAGCCAAGGCTCCTAAAGAAAGAAGCATCGACGAAACACTACGGCAAATAAAAGTCAATTTCAAGGTCGAAGTTAAGCGTTGGAACCAAAAAACCGAAAGCTACGGAAACTGGCTTCCTCATTTTGACAGTGAAGAAAAAACCTTAGATGACCTATTGACTAAAGGCGGAAGAGACCTCATCCATAATGCCAGTTTCATGACTGGAGCACAACCAGCCGCCTTAACTTACTATGCAATTTGCAACCCTGGAACCTTTACGCCAGTCGATACAGACACAACATTGAACACGGAAATTACGACTCCAACTGGTTTAGCTAGACACCAATGCACAGGCGTAGTAGACGGAGTAACTGAAAGCTTCACGCACACTGCCGCTGGAAACACAACAGTTGTTGTCTGTGGATTCAAAAACAACAGTGCAGGCCCAATCACAGGAATAAAGGGATATGGAAACTTCAACAATACCTCAGGTGGAACACTTGGCACCGAGTCAGCATTTACTAGTCTAGATCTTCAAATTTCAGATATATTGAAACTCACAGTTACACTTTCGCTAGGCTAGAGTTAAGGTTATATTTAACAATGACATCAACATATATATGGTAACTTCAGATCACTACAAGAAAATATGGGAAATTCGTCGCCAGAAGTATGGCGATTCAGGAGTCTCTGAGAAAGCTTTAGAGAAGTTACGAGAGCTTCAGAGAAAAACAAAAACTGGGAAACCATTAACGATAGAGCATAGGCAGAAAATATCATCAGCAAATAAGAATAGACCGCATCCTTGGTTGATCGGTAGGAAGGTTTCAGAAGAAACTAGGAATAAGAGTAGTCTCTCACAAAAGGGGAAAGAGTGTCCTCAGAGAGGTAGGAAAGGAAGAATCATAACTGAAGAATGGAGACAAAATATATCAAATGGTAAGAAGGGTATCGTTGTCGATAGGTCAAAACACGATAAGAGAATACTTATTGAATTGGAACAATTGAGAGGAGACGGCTACTTAGCCATTCCCACTGGACTATGGAAATTTCCAGTTCCAGATTTAGTTAAAATTAAGGATGGATTGATTACAGCCGTTGAAATTGAGCTTAATGGCAAGAGTCCTTCTAAATTGGAGCGAAAGGTTAAGAGGTACAAAGAATATTTTGATAGTGTGGACGTGATGACTTAATGGCAGCAGGATATTATTCAGCAACAACATTCAGGATACTCGGAACGGCGGTAAGCCCACACCTTCTAATGACGATTGAGAACACTCACGCAACTATGCTGGTCAAGGTGCGAAGGCTGCTAGTTCAGATGGATGCTACGGCAGTTTTAGCCGCAGTTATGCCACAGGTTAAGTGTGGCAGAACTACTGCTGTCCCGACAGGTGGAACAGCCTTAGCAAAAGCAGTATTTGATACTCTCGCCACTTCTGATGGAGCCGTAACTGTGCGTGGGGGAAATGCCTCTGATGGTGGCGGTGCAACAGCTATCACTGCCACGATGGGTGATATTATGTGGCAACAGTATTGTATGAGGATGCATACGGTAGTTGGACAGGTTCTTGCGTTGGACAACTCGCTTATTCCAGTACTATGTGATACTACGCCTATTGTTCTTAGGCAGAATCAGGCATTGCTCGTTTCGGTGATAGGTACGGCAGCAAGTAACCCAGCCACTAATCATTGGTTCGTTTCGGTGGTTTGGGAAGAAGTATAGAATGGCAATAACCTATAGGGGAACAGTAGCTTCGTTTCCGATACAGGGTAATGACCAACTACTCCAGAACTTGTTTCTCTTTGAGAATGGGGTTGCCTCCCGTGTCAATGTCTATATTAGAAGGCTTGTGCTTCAAAACGACGCAGTAGCAGCTTTAACTTCAGTTATGCCTCTAGTCAAGACTTCTCGTATTAGCAATGACTTTTCGGGTGGAATAATCCTGAGTAAATGTCCGTTTGACACCACTCAGACTTCAAATGATGCAGTTAAGATACGGGCTTCTATCGCCTTTGGAACTCCAATAACTGCAACTGAAGGGCAGCCTGCTTGGGGAAAATTCTTCATACGACTTCACTCAGTAATTCAAAAAGTAATAGCTCCCGATGCAAGTATGCTTCCAGTGTTAGTGCAAGATGCTGGGAAGGAATACAAACTGAGACCAGGAGAATTCCTACTAATTCAGGTAAGAGGTGCAGCCGTAACTAGCAATCCATCACTTGGAAATAACTGGTTCGTCAATGCTATGTGGGAGGAAGATTCTCTGCCCATATTTAATATCAGTGGGGTTGTAACATTAGATGCGTCTCCTGTCAATGGTGCAAAGGTTATGGTGCTTCAGGCAGATGATGAATACATGAGTAATGCAGTTCTAGTGGAAGTGAAGACTACCAATGCACTAGGTGAATGGGCCTCGACAATTCTGAGTGGAAAGGTAGGTGCCGCATTCGTTCAATATAAGGATGGGGGTAACTTTTATACGGCTCCTGGAAGTCCATTCTTAGAGAGTTAAAATGACAGCATTAGTCAAAGTCAACTTCGCCCTTGCAGCATATATACCGCCTGCATTAAATGAGGTAGATTTTGGGCTTAGTATATACGCTCCTTCGCTGGATGGAGATGACTTTGCTCTCATATTGTATACTCCTCCAGCATTGGATGCCGTTAATTTTGAGCTAGTTAGAATCTCTTTCGGTCCCATTATTGTTGAAAGAAACCTGAGTGAGGTTCTCGGTACCATCTCAGATGTTATAGCTAGAGCTATTACAAGAACTATTCCCATATCCGAAGCAGTGATTTCAGTGGCCGACGCACCGATAGTTGCGTCTGTGAAACCTATTAGCCTCAGTGAAGCTTCTATCGCGGTTTCTGATTCGCCCTCTTATGTTGCTCAAAGAGCCAAATCCGTTTCTGAACCGAGCATATCGGTTGGAGATAGTCTGTCAATAATTCTTAGGCGAATCAAAGAAATTTCAGAATCTACAATAAATGTTGAAGATGGCATTTCCATTCTATTACGGAGAGGACGAATCGTTGACGAGCCAGCCATAAGCGTTTCGGATATTGTCGAAGCTCTGCTAAGGGCAATTCGAGAGGTTTCTGAGACTCAAATAACAATTGCTGATGAGGTTTTCAGAGGTTTATTTGGAGCACGAGATGTTTCTGAGCCTATAATATCTATTACTGATCTGACAGATCTAAAATTTATCTGGAACAGAGAGGTTCCTGAGCCATTAATATCAGTAAACGATTTAGCAACCTATGTCTTCGAAAGAGCAGTCAACATATCTGAAGCATTAGGCTTAGTCACTGATTCTCCCATACCTCAACACTTTTTTGAAAAATCGCTTACTGAAACTCTAGGTGCCGTAGTGACAACAATCATCGCCCACAACTTTCCCATGGATTACATTGGAACAGGAAAAGCTAAAGAACTAAGAAGCAGAATCGGATAGACTGTAGTTTGCAGTTATATACGGTTAACCGCAAAACTTTAATATGTTTCTCAACATAATTGTGCATATGCGAGGCATAAAAGAACTCATGCCAAAAGAAAAGCATAAGATACGCAAGTCTATTCGAGACAATGAAGAAATCCTAGACTGGGCCCTGTCGATAGATTTTGTTGAACATAGTCCTCCGAGACAACGATAGACTCATTCGCATAATTCCTCTTATACGCAAGTTTTATATGCGAAAACAACAGAATTAAGCGAACGTGTTTTCCATGGCTTATGTGAGGCATTTCAAGATTCCAACCGAGCATGGCGGATCTTTACATGCCCTCGTCATCTTTGACATAATCACATGGAACGAAGCAGGGAAAAAGAATGTATAAATGCAAGAGTTGTGGAAAAGAATTTCCAATTGTTGCTTGGGAAATGGTGAGTACGACATACCCCAACTTATCTTTTTCAGGAATACCAGGAACGAATCCGATAGTCACAAACACAAATTGGCAGTCAACAACCACGATCAAGAAACCAATATGTCCTTATTGCCAGCAATTAGATCTGGAAGAGATCCCTGCGGATAAAAAGAGTTAACAGCAGGGATGTAATGAGTGGAACTCCTCGGGTTTTATGCCACGGAAAGACTGAAGCAAAGAATCTGGAGGAGATACTCACGCGAATCCAAAAGGGAGAACCTATCAAAAGCTTTGTCCGAGCAGGATCAACGGTTTACATTCATTTTGGAGGAGACTAGAAATAGTCTGCTTTTACGCTAATCTGAATGGAAAGTGGAGAAAATGGTTGAAAACCTCGACGTATATCCAACAGTACAGAAGTGGATGAACAAACTACAAGCTAAAAGTCGCAGTGTTGACTTCGATAAAAGCTCAACAAGACGTGCAGGACTCTACTGGCTCAAACAATACTGCAAATTTCTTGGAACTGATCCAAAGAAACCGTCAAATCCTGAAACCATAATCCGAGAGCGAACAGAACAAGTACAAAGCAACAACATAACAGATAAAAGACAACATGAAGAATTCGTTGGAGATTTCATAATTCACCTCAAAAACAAAGAAAGTTCGCCGAACACTGTTGCAACAGCAATCGGTCTAGTGAGAAGTTTCTATAAAGCCAATTATTTACCACTCATCGAACTGCCACCAACAAGATCATACACTATTCGCCCTTTCAAGATTCCCACAATCAAAGACATCAAGAAAATGTGTGCCGTGGCAGATGCAGAAACCAAAGCATGGATACTCTGCCAATTCAACTGTCTTCGTTCAGACACCTACATTCACTTAGAGAATGGAGAATTACGTAAAATCAGCGAAGTGAAATCATCTTCTAAAATAATGAGTGCTAACTCTCTGAAGCCGACTATAGCCGTTATAGGAAACACTATTCAAAAAATGCATGAGGAAACATTCACCGTCAAAACGCCTTATGGTAAAATCGTTAGTTCTGGAGAGCATATGTTTTACACATACAAAAATGGGCTGTTGACATGGAAAAAAGCTAAAGACCTCACAACTAACGATTATCTGATTCGCTTATCGCTACTTGGTAACGAAGGCGAATATCAAGCAATACCAAAACTACGGAAAAACAAGTCTGGAAGGCAATGTGGAATCGTTCTCCCCGAAACACTTACCGAAGATTTTGCACAAGTTCTTGGATACTTTGCTGGAGATGGATGTCTTATTACTTTTGACCGACCAGAAGTTATAGACTTCACTGATAAGAGCCAGGAGTGTCTAGAGAACTATTTGCATCTTCTTAAACGACTGTTTCCAACACATTGTCCTAGTATAAAGCGAAGAGAGAGACAAAGACTTAATTTGTCATGTACTCTTTTGTCTGAATACTTTAAGGATGTGTTCCCTGAGTTAGTTCAGAGAAGTAGGGCGAGAAGTATTCCCCAAACCATTCAACGATCACCAAATACAGTTCTCGCAAGATTTCTACGGGGAATATTTGATGCAGAGGCTTGTGTAGCGGAACGACAAATAATATTTGCAACAACAAGTGAAGAGTACTCCAATCAAATCCCATTGTTATTGCTACGGTTCGGCATATTTAGTAACAGGGAAGAAAAGGTGACACAAAGCAGAGTCCTTTCTAGACGGACAATAAAAGGCGGATTACCATTTTATCGGATCATAATCACAGGCGAGAATCTGTTAAAATACAGAGAACAAATTGGCTTTTCTCATCCGATAAAGGAGTTGAAGCTAAAAAAGATTGAAATAGACAGAAGCAGAACTGACAGAAATCTCGTTGTGCCGATATCATCAGATTTGCTTAAGCGTTGTATCCAAGATACGAAAAAAGGGCTATATCCCATGCTGTATCCAAGAAGAAAGAAGGGGACAAAATATTGCCCGAAGAAAGGAAGCTACTCATGGTTCAGTCCTTCAAGGCATAAAGTTCGAAGAATACTTGCTCAAATGAACGAAAAGATGGAATCTTACTCAGAGCTTCAGAGACTTATAGAAAGTAACATGATAGCTGAACGAGTGACTAAGATTCAAGTCAACAAGGAAAGGGAAATGTTATATGACCTATGGATACCTTCCACATCAAAATATTTTGCGAATGGTTTTCTGGTGCATAATAGCGGTCTTGGGAATACGGATCTCCTAAGTCTTAGTCTTGCAAACCTAAGCAGTGAGTATGGTACTATCGGTCAACAGTTGAGAAAAGGAACAGTTCCGATTCATGTTGAGATAAGGAGACAGAAAACAGGAGAACGTACACATAGCTTCTTCGGACCGAATGCTATTAATGCTCTAAAAGACTATGTTAACATAAAGGGGCTAAGCAGTAAGATCTTCAAGATGCAAATGAGAACCGTTCAACAGAGAGTCAAAGCATTGGGCATAAAAGCGAAAATTTCAACTCAAGAAGTCCCAGTAACACCATATGTATTCAGGAAAGCCTTCAACAGTTTCATGAAATTCGGAGACCCATCAAAAGACATTCCAGGAGTCAATGAGGCAATTGTCGAACTCATGATGGGGCACTCAATCGGACGAGTACGATCTGCATATCTTGTCACAGGCCAAGGAAGCACTGGAACAGGAATTCCAATCAGCAAACTAGCTGAAATCTACATGAAGACTTATCCTGCGATTGACATCAATCTCGTTTAAACAGTATTGACAGAGGGAAATGAAATGAGCCTTGAAGATAAAATGAGAAAAGCCAGACCTCAAGACATAGCAGCCCATTACGGCTATAAACTGGACGAAGAGAAGAAGAGGTCGCAAAATGAAGGACGAAGCACTTAGAGCTTTCGTCAAAAAGAAGAAGCTGGATGAGAGACTGTACTGGCGACTTATGACTAATTGGCATCATTTCATTTTCGATACTGAAACGACATTCAAAAAGAACTAGAGGTGAGCATGTTGTCTAAGCAGGAACATACTAGAATTGTTACGGCACCGTCATTAACACCGATATGCACGGCCTGTTTTGATTTCACTCTGGACGATGGACAATACCAGAAACGCACCATTATTATCGTGCCAATCGTGGTAGAAGAAAAGTCTTCGGGACTATTCCATGTGAGTTGGGCATGTAGTCGGAGTATCAGTTGTCGAGATAATTGTTGCAGGTATAGTCAGTCGAGGAAGAGGAAGCAGGCTAACGAAGAATCCGAGATAGAACACCTCGGCTCTTTCGGCGACAGATGAGTTTAAGTTCTCTGTATTTTCCACAATAGTCTCCTCCACCTTCGATGTTGCAGACACGGCTTTTCGGATCGTATAATTCACAGGTCCCCGAAAAACAACACTTACTCATAGGATCACCCTTCTAAACAAAGCCATTTATATTCTCAGTAAGATAGTCTACTCTATGGTCTTGTACCTAGACGAGAATGAGTTCTTTTCGATGAATGCTTACATTCAAACTCCTGGAGAGCAAACAGTAGCTCTCAGCGGATACCTTGTTCAGCATCGATCTGATGGCACATATATTGCTCCTTTGATTCCCGACTTGTTTTACGGAGCAAACGGCAGTCAATTGAGCCATTCGTGGAGACAAAACTTCACTGTAACTGGCGATCAGACGATTCTTTCTAGGTCTGGCGGTCAACCTTCCGTTCCAAGAAATGAACTCTATTGGAGGAAGATATCTGAGAATCATGTGTCAAAACAAGAAGTTCAAGTAGCAGCTCCAACTCCGACTGTACAAGCAGTCACTTTAGCGGTTCCATGGTGGACTCCGCTTGCGATCTTAGGCATCGTAGTCGGAGGCATTGTAGTGTACAAACTTGCAAAATAGCCTAGCTTTTTTTCGTGAGCCACCAAGCAACAGTGATGACTCCACCGACAACTAATACTGGAACTAGCCAAGATGTCGTAGGCAAGGTAGCTCTTCCAACCTTTATCTGTTTGTCATCTTGTGAGACTTTGTAGATTGGCTCTGTTAGTTCTAGAGAGGCAGTGGATGCTTCGTATTGGTCAACATAGATTACTGGCATTATTTGCGCGTCCTTGGAAAGCTTGCTTGAACTTGATGGTTTCCTTCGGCAAGAATCCCGAGACTGTACTGGTAAAAGTTGACGCTTCCATTATATCCGTAAAGAGGACTTGTTCCTTTGAGGATTCCGTCAACAAAAATGTTCAGCAGAACTCCTGTGAGGTCCGCATTGTTGCCAGCTTGAACGGCCCCAGCAACCATGATTGTTTCATCGTCGCCAAACTCGGTTCTCGCAGTTGTGTATCCATCATCAGAACCGAAAGCGGCTATAGTTGTTGTCGTGTTCCAAGTACGCAATACAACGATGGTTTCAGCGATTTGGCTTGGTCTATATGTTTCAGGCATTCTAGGTCAATAGAAATAGTCTCTCAGAACTATATTTAATCTTTGGATTACTCAGACACCCTTCGCATAATCCCGATTAACAGAAAAAGGATGGATTTTATAGCCATTGTTTAACTTGATCGGGATGAGGCATGGCAATCTTGCGTCTTTCTTGAATTAGGTTAACTGCTTCATCTAGTGCCATCCGTTTCTTGCGAATCAGGTACATCATGACCACTGTTGGAGAGCGATCTATTCCAGCACCGCAATGAACTAGGACATGACCTTCCTGTAAACCTTGATCTATGAAGTTGAGTGGCGGTTCTATCTCGATTTCTTTTCGCTCTTCATAGTGCCAATGCATCACCTTCAGTTTTCTGTACTCTTTTCGCATCTCTGGGGGAGCATGATGATGAGGAACCACACACAGAACAGAAGAAAAACCCATTTTTTCGAGAGTATCTTCAAATATAGTATCTTGCCAGTCACCGATCCACAAGCCTTCAATTATTTCGTTCAATGGATTACCCTTCGTATAAATCTGCTTAAACGAAAAAAAGGAGATTAATCGGAATAGCCTTTGCACCGACAATGACGGTATGAACACCAATGGACTTGTTTGCCTATTGTGTTTTTCACATTTGCTGTTCGATGTGCCTCTGGCGGATGAACACAAGCACTACATTGATACTGGGAATTGTCTTTAGGCCATGGTTTGATCGTTTTTGGGTCAGCTTCTTTCGGAGTTTTCACATATATCCACCCTTCGTTTAACGATGTATAACTGCAAGACAGTGAAGAAAGCATTTAAGCCTAATGGAAGGAAAAGAATATGGGATCTTTCAATGAATGATACAACAAAGGCTTTACTGGCAGTTGGTGTTGTCGGAGGCGGAGCAGCATTAATTTATGCGTTGACAAGACCGAAAGTTTCAGGAGCAGAATTAGCCAAGTTCGCTGGTTTCAAAACAGAACTCATGCAAGAACCGCATATGACAACAACGAGACAGAGAGATGGAGCAACCGCATATGATTTTTGGCATTTTCCACTTCTGGACATAACAGGAGACATCAACGGAAACTACACTGTATTATGGGGTTGGGCAAACAGTCTTGATGGCGTACCTGGAGGCAACAGTGGAGGACAAATTATAAGTCAAACGTTCGCATTGCAAGGTGGTCTAATAACTAGGATACAGTTGACTGATACTAGAGCTGGCAACATCCGAGGAGGAAGTATTGCTTATGGAGATCCAGACGGAGTATTTGACGGAGTTTGGCATGTTTTCGCCAGTAATTTGACGATAAGGGTAACAAGCCCCTCTGCAGCCGTGGTTAATCTCACTCCCGTTCTAACTGAGACCTTCAAAACTGTAGGAGCATTATCAGCGAATTTTGTTGGTTGGAACATCGAGCAGAGAGCAGGACCATAAACGCATAAACTAAGTTAACCGCAAATGCTTAGGAATCTCGAGCTCGAGAGTACCTTTCTTTCGATTGATGCGGAATTTAGCAAGGTTTTTCCGATCAGCTCGAGTCGCCACCTTATCCAAATCAATTCGATAATCCCTACGCCAGTCGGGCCAACGGAGAATGACTTTGTTTGCTTGAATCATATAGAAATATTCACCATCCCAAAATCGTCTGTATTTTCTGCATAGTTCTGCAAGTTTTGGTGCTTCAGCAATGCCAGTGTAGGAGATGTCTAAACCCCATCTGAAGTTTAGCCAAGTGCAATCGTCTTTCAATGTTTCACCCCTCAAGCTCGAGTTCGGTTATAACCTCACATCAACTCCATGTAGTAGAGAATATCCCCATATCCACAGTCTTTGATTTCATCGCAACGAACCCTCAAGGGTTTGCCACCTTCGAGTTCATTTTCCAATAATAGAAGATCTCCCACTTTTGGTGGTCTAGTTCGCCCAATCATATTTGCGTAGGAAGCGGGATGAGTGCCAACTTTGACATGTAATCTTGTTCCAGCTAGTCCAGCATTTGCCATATTGGCGAATCTCATATCTGAGTTCTTATGTCTCATACTTGGGTTCACCCTTTTTCCATGCGGTTATAACCTATTAACTGCAAAAAGAAGTTAAGGATTTTGGTGTGATTGTTTGTTTTGGAGGTGTATAGGCTCGTCTCTTTTCACAACTTACTTTAAAATCTTCAAGTGCGACACGATAGACCCAAACTTTTCCTGTCCCCCTTCGGTAGTAGACATACCGCCCGTCAACAAGTGGTTCATCTTCGCCCAATGCCAAATCGAGTTCAGGTTCGATTTCAGGAAATTCCTCTCTTCGGCAATAGTCAGCATTAAAGTCGTAACGGCTATGTCGCCAATAAATCGAGTCTTCATATCCACATTTAGGACAAAATTTCATCAAAACACCCTTTCATGCGGTTAATTATACATAACAGATAGAAAAAGGTTAGGGTTTGCTGATATTCCAATCATGAGGGAAGTTTTCTTTGAGTATGACGGCAAATCTGAGCAAAGCATCATCATCACTAGGATCTCCCCTAGTTCTCACGTAACCTTTCTCTGCTAATCCTCGCAGAGCAACTATTGTTTCTGATATGTTTTTCATCGTAGTGATCAATTCTTTACGAAATGATCTATTCCTCTTAAGAACGCCTAGAACTCCCTCAATATTCGTGACTTCCCAATAGTTCTCTCCATCAAACGCGAGCATTGAGTCGTTCATTTTTATGGTACACCCTTCGTTTAATATGCCTTATCAGAAATAAAAAGTTAGGGGAGATTAGAGTTCGGAAAGCCATTTCTCAATCTGTTGCCGAGCGTCTTGGGGTTCATCTATGTAATAATCGCAGTCAATTGAACTCTCTCGGTCAGAGATCCTAGAAATGATGATAGTATCAAGTTTTCCATTCTTGAAGCCGAGATAGACATGTGGTTTCTTATCGCTCATTCAATCACCCTTGCGCATAAGCTACATTAAACGAATAGAAAAAGGTTAGGGATGCAACAAGCAGTTATTGGTCACGTACTTCTCCCATTGCGGATGCTTACTCAGCACCTCTTCAAGCATCAACCAAAGCCTCTGACTTGCCTCAAGAGTCAAGGGAATTGCATGAACAAGGTGTTTGAAACCTTCTAAGTCATCGAAGTACCTCAAAGTACCACCCTTTCAGGGGCAACTTCGGACAGCTCGACAATCATATAAGAGGGATCTTAAGATGACGAACAAGCCATCCAGAGTCACCCTTTAAATGATAAAAAAGGAAGAAGTTATTTAGGTTTTGTTGGTTGAGTGCCATTTGATCTGACCATTCTTTCTTTCAACGTAACCGTGACTTTCCAGTAGATGCAAACTTCTACATATCGAATTATATTCTTTAGTGCCTGTCAAGATAGGTTTTTTATGGAACATATGCCCGATTTCCAAAATTGTTGAGTCAGGATGTTCTGCAAGAAGTTTAAGGATCTTTGTCTGTTGTTTTCCTAATCGAACCATTATTACACCCTTCATTAGAAAAAGATGGGGTTAGAGTTTGCCATGAAGTTTCAGTAGATCGCGGACTGCTTGCCTTATTGCATCATTTCTGCTGGCATATAGATTTTCGTTGATGAGTTGATCGATGAGTTCAAGATGGGGTTCTGGAACTTGTAGATTTATCGTTTTCATCTTTCTTTTCCTCCATATTGGTCAGCCTCTTTATGACTCCCAGACCATGATATTTCTTCTTGCATCTACATCTGCATTTGTCGCCTTTCGCAAGATAACACGATTTGCAACAGACCCCTTTATAGGGTTTTGATTCGTCTTTCTTCTCCATTTGCAGAAGTTCTGACATTCAATTCACCCTTGAGAAAAAAAAAGAGATTATTTTCTCGCTATTTCGATGCCGAGTAAGAAGAGGAAGACTGCACTGATCATGTCGGCGAAGGCCATGCTGACTTGAAACAGCTCTTTGTTTGGGAAAGGCACATTCCAGAGTCCAGCTCCAGTCCATGAAACCACTCCGCCGTATGTCATCATTATTCCTAAAGCAAAGAAAACAACAGTCACAGGGCGACCATGTATAAAATGCATCAAGAAAACCATGACGATTATGAAGACTCCTAAGACTCCGTAGGCGAACGCTGGAACTTCAGAGATTGACGGTGCTACGAGTGCAGTGATGATATAGCTTATTCCCCACATGATAGTCCATGCTTCTGCTAGATCTTTCAAATTCATCTGTTTTCACCCTTTCGGTTAAATCGTATTAAAAGAAAAAAGGATTTAGGATTTTGCTAAGGTTTCCCATTGTTTCTTTGTCATGCGAGGCCCCATAAAGCTCCAGTGTTGGTCTATTCCTCGGATTATCAGAATGCCAGTCATCATGAACCAGTATTCGACTCTTTTTCCTTTTTCGCCATAAACGCCTTTGTAGACAATCTCATTCGGATTCATAATCGCCAGTTTCTTGTTGATAGCTTTCATAATCAGTTGATCCTGTTCGTCTGATTGAGCGAAGTATATCTTTGCGGTTTTGTAGACTTTTTGCGTTGCTTCCATACTGGCTCTGAGGAGTGTTACAGCATCGCCATCTTGCACGACAGATTTTGGAATGATTGAACAGAGTTCAGTCAGATTCATATTCACACCCTTGCGCTTATGGGTAATTAAACGAGAAGAAAAGGGGGTTATTTAGCTACTTTTACGTTCAACGTTTCTTTAGGTGTCTCCAAGAGAAAGGACGTAGTAATAAGTTGCTCTCGGAACATGTCTTTGGCTTCTTCAGCATTTTTAGCACTTCTGACTAACAAACTGACTTTGGCCGTGACGATGTAGTTTGGCATTATTCGATCACTTCGACTGTGACCTTCAGTTTCTTAGGCTGGGCCTTGAAAGCAGTTTGCTTGACATAAAGTGTCTTGATTGGAAGGTCTGGATCTGGTCCGTATTCATGAAATCTGTAGGTTCTCTTTGTGGTTTTCTCAAAGTCGAATGTTGATATGAAGTGTTCAGGCAAATTTTCACCCTTACACTTAATGAGTTAACAGAAAAATGATGGAAATTTAGGTTACTTGATTTCTCCTTGCAGAATTAGCACCAACTTATCATTGCTATCGAGAAGAGCGTAGATGATTTTGTAGCCATTGTTGACGTAATTCATTAGACTGATCTCGAAGGTGTTTTTAAAGTTCTCTGGTTGGCCTTCTCTAAGAATTGGTATGTGAATTTGCGCCATTCATTTTCACCCTTCAGAAAGAGGGGGATTGTGGGCGCTGTAATTGATAGAGTGTTTCATAGTCTGTCATAGGAGCGGGAACTCCTACGGATCTAGTGATCTTGAGCTGACCATTCGCTTCGAGTTCTTTATACGCCTTGATGTATGCGATTATGTGAACGGTTTCGGTTCTATGTTCTAGATCTCCGTTCCTTTTTTCTATCAGATTTATTATCGAGAGAACCAGTGGCATAAGATTCTTGTCCGACATCGGCTGCCCGCTTTTGAGCTGCTCAAGAATTACATCTTTTGTCCGAGCAGTTAAATTAGCTAGACTTTCTTTCATTCTTTACACCCTTGCGATAATTGAAAAAAAAGCTAGGAGCTTGTTGGCTCCTTTCGAAAGATTCTGAGTTGATCATTGCCTGAGTCGAACTGCATTTCAATATCGTCGTATTCTCCCAGTATTGCATCTAGTTCTTGGAATTGCCAATGATACACGTTCTCTTGGATTATGATGTCAAGTATGTCCTTATCATCAAGCGGATGTTTGACGGCGGTAAAGCCAATCTCATCGAATTTGCATTTCTCGATTATCGTTTTCAGCAACAAGAGAGCTTTTTCTAAGTTCATTTCTTCACCCTTCGGTTATAGACTATTAACCGTTCAATGACAGCTTCTTGGTTTTCCTTTTCTATCTACCAAGGTTATTTCTGCTTCTATCTGTTTCTGACCTAGTATTCTATGAGCCAAAACTCTAGCGTGACCATCGAAGACTTGGTAGGTGTCCCCTTTGTGGCGTTTGCCAAACACCATAATTGGCTTGAATTTTGTTCCTTTTCGTATCAGTTCAGCGTATTTCTCGGCTCTGGCCTTATGAGCAACTGGTTGGGTTTCCTTGTAGGAGATTTCATTTATTGGAATTTTTCTTGTTTCCACCAAGAAACCTAGTTCATCGCACTTTTGTCGAACCATAATGATTCTAAGAGGACAAGTTCCTTAAAATCTTGTCATTCCGTAAGTTAGGGTGAGGCTCTAGCATCTGAATCGCCATGGCAACTCAGAGCCTTCATCACCTCTAGGTGTGCAAATATCAAGGCGGATCGGTTGTTGAGTCGTTAGCTCAACTCTCAGGTCAATCACACCGCATCCCTTTCCGATTATGCCCTTGAGCATTATTCACTTGTGGCACGGTTCTCTCCGTGGGCACGTCCTAGAGGCGTTCCCCCTAGAGTTTAGCCTTAAGCGTGGTCTCCCTTTCGAGTCCAACCGACCCTAAAGTGCTAGGTTTTCTAATTAGGTACTGATTGCTTTATAAATTTTACTTCCCACTGCAAACCCCATTTTTTCTCTGAATATTGTTCAGCATTACAAACTCTACAAGCGACTTCATAATCATTGATATCACGTGTTCCATTAGCTATTTGATTTATAATAGTGAAACTTGCATGTTTGCGTTTATCTTTGCTTCCACCACCATTTTTATGGTTCAATTCTAAAGCCTTATAGACATCACAGCCACAATATTTACACTCAGGCACTTCTTTTCTAGATAATTTTTGGAAAATCTCAAGACGATTTTTATGATATTCGGTACCTCTTAGAAGGTCATTCTTTTTGCCAAGTTCGCTCTTACGGTCAGCACATTTTCTACATAGAGAACCTTTACGATCAATTTTAGAACCACACTCAGGACAGATCCCTTGTGCTATACGTTTACGAGTCCAATTACGGGTATACTCATTTCTTGCTGCTCTATCTTGTCGCATGAAAAGGTTAACGATTAACTTATTAATAAAAATATCGTGAACCTAAAGGTGCTAGTATGACATATTTGGACTGGGAGTGTCGCTCGTCATCAATGCAGTTCTGGATCACCCGCATCTCTAATCCGTTTCTCCCTGCCTTTTCAGCTTTGACCATAGGTTTCTAGTATCGTGATTCCAGCAGTTTTGGACGCTGGATACGCAACCTTTTCTATCACCCTTTCTGAATTTATGCTTTGCGGTTAATTGTGTATAACAGAGAAAAAATTATTGGGGATGTTGAATTCGGAACAACGTATTGTTCATGATGATTAGATCGTGAAGCCAGAACTTGAGCGTTTTCTTTCGTATTGTGCCATTGTCTCTGTTTACGTTCTCTACATCTAATTCTATATGATCTCCGAATACTCTCAGGATTTTGGGGAGAACAATAGTATTTTCCAAGCGAACGTAAGTTTTTACGGTTTTTGCAAGACCTTCATTTTCAAGATCAACTACGACTAGCTCATTTGTTTGTGCTTTGACTTTTACCATTCACTTTCACCCTTCGAATGGTACAGAGGAGTAGATTTGAACTACTGATCTCAAGGTTATGAGCCTTGCGGGGCGACCTGACTCCCCTACCTCTGTTCACCCTTCGCATAAAATACTTTAAACGAAAGAAAAAAGGGTTTGTTAGATTGTTCTCGCATCATCGGATGTTGGTGAGATGTAAATATTAATCATGCCGACGACATTGCCAATGTTCCAATGTCTTTCGACTACCCAGAACTGAGCTGTGCGTTTTCGCTTGGGATCATATATGTGCATAGAATCTCCAACGGCTGGTAGTCCTGAACCTGATGTCAGATCATACTCTTCGTCTAAGATGACTTTAAGTCTCTCTCCAACCTCGATGTATTGAACACGTATTTTTGGCAATCAATCACCCTTCGTCTAATTATCGTTAACACTATAGAAAAAGGGATTATGGTTTCTTCAGTTTTTTGCTTCTGCGTGTCATGTACGAGTCACATTTTGGGCACGTTGGAACTTCTCGGTATGTCAAAACAACTGTTTCGGTTTGACCATGTAATGTTACTTCTTTGGTCTTATCTGGTAAATGTGCAACGTGTAAGCCGTCTGAAAAATCTGTTGTGTATTTACATTCGGAGTTGGGACAGACGTAGTAAACTTCTTTATTTTTCTGACTGTTTGGAAAGAAGTTGAATAGTTTCTGTAGATCTTCTTTGATCCCTCTGAACGAGATTTGGGGAGGTTTCCAAGCAATTCCGACTTTTGTGTAGGGAGTACGACAGTGTGGACAAAGCTTTTGGCGATCTAGATGTTTCTGAGGATTATTCACGAACCTTTTGCGGCATGTTCCGCATTTTATTAGTTCGCTTACCATTACATCACCCTTCATTTAACATCGTTAACAGAAAAAGATTAGGGTTGTTTTGGCAAGTCTATATGTTGCTCTTCAATCACTGATGAAGGAGGAGTATAGGCAGTTTCAAGCAGTTTCTCAAAGTGCGTCACATCGAAAAGTTTTTTAAGTTTAGGATTCTTGAGCAGGTTTCCGATGTATTCTTGCAGAAGAGTACGCTTTAACCGTTCAATTTCCGCTTTTTCTTGTGGAAGATGAACTACACCTGGATGGCTACGTTTACAGTAAAGCCTGTCGCCAATAACGGCGATGTGTGAGCAGTTTATGCCTGACTCTTTTGGTTGTTCATAGTTCTCACATTCTTCTGTCGATAGGCATTGAACTGAAACGACAAAGTTCGGATTGCCTGCTTTTGCCATCAACTCTAAGGCTGCCTTGAGTTTAGGATCTGCATCTATGCAGTTTTGGCAGATTATTCCCTTCGGTTTCTTAGGTTTCTTTCTTTTGAAAATTGACGGTTCGTTCACAAGCTCAAACTCGACATACTTATCCTTCTTTTTGTCTAGGCTACGCTTACAACTATTACACCAATGTTCATCTTGAGTTCCCATAATTTCACCCTTTCTTTCAAATTATGCGTGGGTGCGGTGCAGTTAGCTCCGATTGCTCCGACGGTCTAGAAGGAGTGGTCAGCCGTACCGCACTTGGCACCCTTACTCTTCTTCCTCGTCAATCCAATCGTCGTCTTCGTCTAAGTCGTCTTCTTCATCCTTTTCTTCGCTCATTCTACCACCCTTTTCGTATAACTAAGCTTAACTGCATAAAAAAGTTATGGAACGGGCATGAGGATGAAGAGTTTTTTCCCCTTACTTTTAGCGTATTCTATATCGCGTTTTGTGTGCTCTCCAATGCCTTCAGGAGCATAGATCCAGATTTCATCTGCTCGCTCGATGGCTGGATAAAACTTCTGTGAGGCAATTTTATAGCCTTTTTCCGTATTCCAAGCATTGGGGATTTTGTTAGGAATGGCGAGAATTTCATATGGCTCATACCTGCACGATCCTAAAATCACGATTTTTGGCATTCTACTTATCACCCTTCGCAGTTAACGGGTATTAACAGAAAAATGTGGTTGGAAACTGATGCTTATTCAGTCTCGTTCAAGCTTCTTCCTCATCTTCCCAATCGTCTTCAAAGTCTTCTTCTTCCTCTTCTTCTTCCATTTCCAACACCCTTTTGACAATACTACAAGGATATAGAAAAAGGTTGAGAAGTTATGGGTATTTGGGTAAGGGGATTCGGCTAAGGTCGTCTATTGCTTGTTCCAGTTTCGCAACATATCGTTCTAAAGCTAGACAGTAGCTCTCCAAGGTTGTGTAGTCTTCTCGATGTGGTCTTTCTGCATTCTGCGGCGTTATTATCACCCTTTCGTATAAACATCTTTAAACGAATAGAAAAAGGGGATGGTTCAGTTCAGTTTTATGAGTTGTGGATTTGCACAGAGTATTTGAAGGGCTTGATCGCATGTGAAACCCTGCTCGATCATGGCATCGTACCAGCATTTCAGGAGCTTTGCACTTAATCTCTGTAACTCATTATCATCAATGAATGTCCTCAGATATGCCTTTATTTCTTTGACAGCATCATCAATATTCATTTTAGCACCCTTTCGTTTAAGCAGGATTAACAGTAGAAAAAAAGGGAAGTTATTTTATGTTGCGCGAGGCTCTTAACTTCCTGAATCTTGGCATCTCAGAAAGATGATGATAACAGCAAAGACGGCTGTGACTATTTCAAAGACCATGTTTTCACCTCTTTTTCCAATTACCGTCTAAGCTTGTTCGAATGCTAATACTGAGAGCCTCGCGTTCGCGCCTTTTTGCTCTCATTTTATTCCCCAGATTCTTCTTTGTTGAGTAAGGATTTAAGACTTCGGAGTTTCAGTCCTAGAAGATTCTTCTAGTGAAGCATTGCACCCTTGCAGTTAACGTAATATAACAGAAAAACTAGGGGAGAGGATATGCCTTATGACCCAGAAGGATATTGATAATGTTTGGATGAACCCCAAGATCCTGCAACTCGATAGCATAGAACTTGCGAATCATATGAGGGGTCAGTTGATAACCGAGCTTTAAGGAATATTTTGTACACATTCTATCGATTTTTCGTCGCATGAGACCAAAAGTGGAAGCCGTTTCAGCGACACGTCCCCCAGTTGTAACCATAAAGGACAGGATTTTCCATTCATCCTCATTCGTTTCTTTCGCCTTGGATAGGAGAAGTTTAATGTCATCCCTACTCAAAACCTTGCATTCTGGTTTCGGCACTTTCATTTCACCCTTTGCTGTTAACCTAAATTAAGAGAAAGAGAGGTTATTCAGCCTTCTCCCATTGTTTGTTATGTACCTCTTCAAGTCTCCGAAGATGTTCCTCATAATTCCATCCGAAAGTATCCATGTGTTTCTGAAAATCTTCGTTGAACTCGAATTCGGCTCCGCAAAACACGCATTTTTTCATAGAAACACCCTTAGAAAAAGTTAGGTATGTAGAAATCTGGTTTTCCTCTTAATATATTGAAGTTCCATGAGAAGAGTTGATTTCCCAAGCGATTTCGCTGCAAGTATGGCGACATCGAGATTGACGATCATGTTTTTCAAGGCAACTTTCAAGAGTTTTTGTTCCCATACCGCTGTTTCTGGCTCTGATCTAGACTCTGTTTTCGGCAATTTCTTCACCCTTGAGAAAAAATTAGGAATCTGATTTCTTGATCACGATGAACGAGCCTCTTTCGGGGGTTTCCATCCAACGTTGCTCAACCATTTCTCTAACTCTGCGAGTGATTGTCTCTGTCTTGGCCACGTTTGGATACTGTCTCTGAAAATTGCGAACTATCTCATCATAAGTCACTGGACGATTCCATATCTTATTAAGATGAGCAACCACTTCCCACACTTGACGAGAGAGCTGATCGAATTTCTCAATGTTATCGCGGTAAGATCTTTCAGCCTCAATCGTTTGATGAGTCAAGGCAGCTTTCAATGTGGCATTTTCTTTTTCAAGACTACCAACTCGGGCCTCAAGAAACTGAATCCTCTCGATACGTTGCCGATCAATTTCGTTTTGAGGATACATGACTCTTCCTTCTCTTGAAAACTCGTTGTGCGTCGTCTCTACATCCTGGCATAATAACACCCTCAAAGAAAAATCTAGGAATGTTGATACGGCAATTCGAGACAACTATAGTCTTCGTTTCTGTCTCCTTTCTCCTTCGGACACTTATCAGGATATTTGGTACAACTGTTATTGTAAACGCATTTCTTCATCAGGACACCCTTGCTTATCTCTAGTTAAATGGAAAAAAAGTTTATGGTTTGGGTTCAACACTAGAATGTAGATACTTTCTGTTCAATTGTTGAAGCTCCTTGTGGTAATGTTCGTAATCCGCCATTGATCTAAACCAATCCATTCCCATAGCTGTTGTGGCAACCAACATAAAATTGTTATTCATCTTACGCAGTTTTGTCAGTTTGGCAGACCAGTTAGCGCTTACATATGCCTTCGTTTCATCATAGTTTTCCTCTTTTTGTCTATCTGAAAAGGAGAGAAATCTGTCTCTGATTTCCACTTTTACATAGGATGGTTTGTACGCCTTAGCGAGCCAGTATGGTAAGTTGATAGTATAATTGATCAATGGTTTGCCGTTATGGTCAATGAAAGGTTCTTGTTTTTGGCGATCTACTGAAAGCCATATAATGATTTTCTCTGGACGTTTCATTGCTTAATTTCACCCTTCAGCAATATGCGGTTACTTCCAATTAACAGAAAAAAGAATGGTTATTGCTGTGTCGGCTCAGTTTCTTTTGGAGGTTCAATGTTGTTTTTTGCATCCCAATACTTGAATGCATAAGGGATTTTATCCCAAATTCTCTTAGGCAAGATGACTGTTTCTTCACAACCTAGAAGTTTCTTTCTGTCCTCCGCGCAAGGTTCAATTTGAAGCACATTACCAGTGTTATCTGTGATGACCTCAAGTTTGATTTTCTTATGACTGAAAAACTCTTTCGCTTCTATGTCTGTGTATATTTTCGCCATTTTCGCACCCTTCGCTTAACTTGTTTTAACAGAAAGAAAAAGGTTATGATTTGTGACGCTCGATGATTTTTCTAGCAACTTCAGGGTTAATTTGGAAAAAACAGTAGCTATTCATAATGGTCGGATGTTCATGGTCAAATGTTACATACTCCAAGTTCGTAGAGACTTTTCTTCCACATGAAGCTAAGTTTATGCCATCTTTATAATAGTCCAGATGCCCTTCAGAAAGAAGCAGCCTATCAAAATCCCAACGATTCAATTTGAATTGTCGCATAATGGATGGTTTGATTTCACGTATAGCTGGACACATGCCACCGTGATATTTGTTGAGAGCAACTTTGTATCCTTGAATCACTATTTCTTCGATTAACTGTTTCCGTGTAGGCTTCAAAATCTCACCCTTTTCGTATAAGCTTCCTTAACTGTATAAAAAGAGGGAGTTAGTCAGCAGGATCCTCTTGTTCATCAAAGTAGTCTTCGTCATCGTCGTCTTCTGGTTGAACCTTTGCTTTAACGTTTTTTCGATACCAAGAAGCTTGATGTCCATGCTTCATGAATTTACCTATGTCTTGGTTTACGGCTCTAACTCCTCTAAGAAGCCCCATCTCTCTAGGAATTTGTTGGAGTTCGCTATATTCTCGGAAAGTGACAACATACCCGCAATTTATGCATCGAAGGAATGGATAGTTCTTAGAATCTTTCGAGAAAAGGGTTCGTCGTCTGAGATGGAAAAGTATCGCTCTGAGTTTGCCCCATCGTCCTTCAAAGGGTGGACCGCGCCAACCACAAGATTGACCGCATTTCGAACATACATGCTTGATATCCATGAGATCACCCTTCGCGTAATAATCATTAACAGAAAAAATGGGATTAATGTTTCTTCCTCAGTTCAGATATTGCCATGACTGCTGGCAATAAAGGAGGAATAAGCACTACATAGCTAATTAGCCTCTGCAAGAGTTCTTCTCTTACGCCAGCCCACATTAGTATCAAATGCTCTGGAAAGCGAGGCCACTCCTGGGGAAATTCGTCATCGTCTACTTCTATTTTGATCTTCAAGTTCTCACCCTTACTTCGAAACCTACTTCGAACCGACTTTTCAGGGATTCATATGTCTCCATCAAAGTAGCTCTACGTGAAAACCGATTTTCATGTTGCAGTTAATTTTACGCATGGAAAAAACAGTCTTGGTCGAAGTCTGATTGATATGGTAAATCAACATGTTTTTCGATACTCCTTCGATATGCGTTTAAACTTGCTTAACCGCATGTTATAAAGGGTTTTGGAGCGACTGACAAACCAAGCTTTCCGACTCGCTGGAATCCCAGGGGTTGCGGTGGTTTTTAAGCCTTGAAGCCCCCCTTCCTTGTCCAAATCGCCATTCCACCCTTAAGGGTTTGAGGGCAATGTCTCACGTAAATTCCCGTTAGGGTTTGACCATGCCCTCAACCAGCACCCTTAAAAAAAGAAGAGGGGGTTATTCTGTTTCGATCCTTGGCGCGAGATAATGCTGAAGATCACCGAATTTTGTATGTAGGGTTGCTCGTATTGGCATGTCAGTTGTCATTTCTATGGTTACGATGTCGCAGAGGTTTGGTTCAAAGAAGTCGAAGTCTTTAGCGAGGTAACTTAGACTGAACTTTGCACAAGCATCCTCTTTTGTTTGGATGTCCAGCAGTATGTCGGAGCCTTTCTGGTAGTTGTTTTCGGCCTTGACATAATCGCCAAGTGCCTTGACTTTCACGCCTTCTTGAGTTACATGAATCTCGACATGATCTGAAGCTTTTGTCATTTCCGCGATGTCGTCTTGCCATTCTTTGCTGGCAACCTTAAAGAGAGCGTTGAATTGAATTTTTGGTCTTGGAATAACTTCTGGAGCCTCATCTGTGCTGAGAAGTGGGAATTCTCTTGTTCTTGTTCGACTGTCTCTGAGAGTGAAGATCAGTTTGTCCGTCACTGGATTCACTGTCAATTTTATGGTTGTGTCCTTTTTGATAGCTGCGAACACGACCTTGAGAACTTCTCCGATGTTGAATGTTGCATATCCAGGTTTCTTGACTTCCCATTCTTCGAAATGTTCCTTCTTTATGGTGTAGTCGAGCATGGCTACTCTACTGGGGTCCATAGCACGAATAAGTAAGTGGTCAGGCCCAAATTGGAAAGTTACTTCGTCTAGCAGTCCGTGAATGGTTTCGAATAGACGTTTTAGAAGTATCGGGTCGGACACGCTGAAATACGCATCTGCAACAATGTTCACTTTCGCGGGTTTGTCGGTTTCAGGTTGAGATTGCACATTCTCGGTTGTTTTAGTTTCTGTCTCGTTTGGCTTTGTTTCTTGGGGAGTCGGGTCAGGTTCTTGTACCGCTAACGGTATAGGAGTCTCTGCTTCTTTCGTTTCTGGAACTGATTCTGTTTGTTGCGAAGATGCGGCTTCTACTGTTGGAGTTGCCTCTGCTATCACTGTTGGTTCTGTTTGTGGCTTAATTTCTGGCAGTTCTAGTGGTTGTTTCTTTTTAGGTAGCCGTGGCAGAAATTTGGGGCCAGACAGTTGTGGCAGCGGTTCAGAAATAACAACAAGTTCCATCGGCCAACCGCACCGATGCATATATTGATTGTATTGCTTTCGAAGCTTCTCCTGGATCTGTGGCGATTGAGTTTTAGCGAACATTTCTAGTTCCATCTCAAATTTCTCCGTGTCCCATTTCATTTTTCCTAAAGCTTCCTCGATGTCTAACTGTCCTTTTTTCAACACGATAACGCTTGCCATATTTTGCACCCTTCGCATAAATTCCATTAACAGAAAAAGGAGGAAGCTATTCTTTTTCCTTCTCTTCTTCGAACTCCACTATCACTTTGTCCGTTTCAATTCGTTTTTGGTTAAGCGACTCGAATAGGAGTTTTGGTGTTGCTAGTTTTATTTTGATGGGTAATTCGGTAAGATCACATTTCGCGGTAGTCGTCAAGAATAGCGGTGCGTTTCTGTATCCTTCTTCTGGCATTCTCAGCACCCTTCAGCTAATGCTACTTAAACGAAAAAAAGAGAAGCTTAGGTTTTTGTATGGAAAACTGCATCTAAGTCTTTCCGTAATTTGGAGTAAGCAAGGACTCGGCCATTCACTCGCTCTTTTTCTTTGTCTAGTTCTTCAGTGTAATATTGAATGTCTCTGGTGTTGGATTTGATGGTGTTAACTCTGTAGGCTTCAAAAGGTATAGATTCTTGGATATAGGGTTCGCGTTCGCTTTTAACAAGCTTAAGTTGTTCTATGCCATAGTTGGCGATGTTCTTTGTGATTTCATCGACTTCGGGCGAGGCTAAAATGCGTTCTAAGTCATTTATGACTTGAAAGTGTCTTTCTGTCATTTTCTTTGCTCTGGCAATCGAGTTCTTGTTGTGTTGTTCTTTTTCCTGTTCGTCTTTTTGCCAAGCGGTCTCCCATTCTACTTCAGTTCTCTTAGCGAGCTTGACGGATTCTTCTATAGCCTTGTTCAATTCTGTTTGATGATAGCCAATGTCACGTTTGCCATCTTCAGCGATTCTCTGCGTGATCTGTTCTTCCGTTAGATTAAGAGACTCATCGCGGAGAATTACACAAATTCCAAAGGCTCTTGCTAACCCCTGCATAATCCATTGTTGAGTGGTCATTTTAGGGTTATCGTCTAACATGGCTGTATATCCAGTCGGCATGATTTTATCACCCTTCTTGCAGTTAATTCTATTTAAACGAAAGAGAAAAAGGTATGGGGTTTACCATTCAACGGCCTTGTTATTCTTCATTAGCTCTCTAATGTGTTCCTTTACCATATCCACTATTTTTGGCGCACCGCGCAACTCGACTACTAGCATCCAATACTCAGGCGACATGGAGCCTACTTCATTGCTATTGTCGTACTTTATCTTGACCTGCATATCATCACCCTTGCAGATATTCCATATTAACAGAAAAAGGAGAAGCTAATTCAGTAGTTCGTCATAGTCTCCCATGACTTCCCAATTTATACCCGTAGGTTGCTCGTAACCCTGAAGATAGCCGTCAGAGAGCATGGCAACTATGGCTTTCAGATTCTCTATTGTCGGTTTGCCTTTATGATAAACAATTGTTATCTTCTTGCTCATTTTCTACACCCTTCGCATAAAGACGCTTAACAGTATGGAAGAGAGAAAAAGGAAAGGGTTTAGTTGTTTTTGACGTTGTGGAAAACTTCGACAAATCCATCCATACCAGCACTGCAAGCGAACAGTTCATATTGACCGTAGTAATGTGCTTCATTCTGAATGAATACACGCGGTCCCTCGACTTTTCCGTTCTTGTCAAGTACAGCAACCACCACAACAGGTATTTCTGGATGATCTAGTACAGCATTGTGAATCTTCGTGCTTGCCTTCCTTCCAAAAAGGTCTTCGATGTTCTGGTAGTTCAAGTATGTGACATCGGAATATCTTTTGTTTGGTTGAGCAGGCCATTGATTCTGTAGCCATGTTTCGCCTTCCTTGATTGGAGTGTGAAGTTTTTCCTTTAGATTTTCGATTTTCATGTTTTGCACCCTTGCGGTTAAAAACATATAAACGAAAGAAAGAAGGGAATTATTCAAAATAATCGTCGTTCTCGTAGATTTCTTGAGCCTTGTTCATGGCTTGTGCTTCTTGCATGTCACTAGCCATTATTGATTCAGTTCTGAGACATTCCTTACATGATCCATCATTATTTAGCTCTGTCTCTGGATGCACTGAACAAAAGATTTTTCCATCTTTTCGGTAAGCTCCATCATGTTTGAGCCTAGTTTCTAATTCGGTCATTTTTTCACCCTTTGGGTGAGGAGAGGGAAAGGAGATAAGGAGAGAGATAACTGAAAATGAAGCCCTCACCCTTTAATGTTAATGATTATGCGGTAGCTGCTGGATCACTTCCGCTCTAGTTTCCTTTTGGTCTTATCCCTTCCTCAAAAGCTGTGGACGGCGAATCTCGTTCATTTACGAGAGCTGGGTTCCGCTTCAGGAAATACCGTCTCTTGCCGCCTCTATCACCGTTGAGGCAATAACTAGAGTAGTGTAGGGGCCTACGTGGTAGGCGAAGATTTAATTGACCAGGGTGTCTAGTCATACCTAAGAAGCTCTTGCGAAGCTAATCTCTCAGGCTCTTCTAGATCACACAGCAACATCGCATAACCGCACGTCTTGTTAAGCTTTCAGGCTCCGACTTCCACGGAGACGATAACCCAGGCGTTGAGAACGCCTTTCTCGCACTATCGCCCTCAATGATCAAGCAACCGCTTTAAATGCGGCGGGTTTCTTTCGGCTCTCCGTCAACCGAGACCCAGAACAGGCCAAAGGCCAACGGGGGGTTTCAATCTTCTACTACTCTCATCGCCTAGACGCTAGATGCCCGCTTTTTACCGTGAATATGGTCGCTTCGGAAGGAAGGCTTATGTCCATGCTTCACGGTTTACGTTTCTATTTGCCTTGCGTCTTACGGTCAACCACACTTTTTTATTGACCTTGTTCTCGCGTTTGACCGTCAAACCTCTAACGTGCCTTTTCAAGTATATAAAACCAACATATCAATCTTCAACATATCCCCATAACATAAGATACCTCAAAACCAGCCCCAACCCCCGAAACCACCCCAAAACTCCGAGTTTTCCCCACCCTTATATATTCATGCCCCACGAACCCGTGACCATGATCAACATGCGCGAGGAACCACGGCCATGGAGACCATGCCCCCTTGCCCCCCAGACCACGACACACCTTCGAAAAACCGAGACCCATAACCATGCAAACCCCTCAAACTTCCGCCAGCCCGCCAAGATTTCGACCCCTTCCAGCCTTATCGCCAAGAATCTAGCCCAACTCCGACTTTTCGAACCCCTCTGATATGCCAAAACACGTTCTTTTTCGAGCCTCTTCGACCACGCGGTTAAACTAAATTAACCGCATCCAGAGCGTTTATGGTATAAAACCGTTATAACGGACTATCCTTATCTTCCGACTCCCAGTAGTTCCAAGAGTCAAACGGAAAAGCATAAAAACCGTAAGGGATTAAGGTACGGTCATGGCAAAGGAAAACGCGACACAGGAACAGATAGCATGTATATTCTGCGGCAAGAGCGTGATCAAGGATAAGATCAATTGGGACAACTTCGACAACTGGAGTATTGATTGGACCGTGCGGCAAGTACGTCAAATGCTTGCAGGCCCTGGCAGAAAGCATAAGGGAAAGCAGCCTGGCACTGGATTTCCAGCAATAAAGGAACAGGGATTATCCATAGTTAAGATGAATGAAGACGAGAGTTGCCAATATATGGTCAACGCTATCAAGAAGAGGTTGCTCAAAATCGTTAGAGCCTACATTGATGCTGGCATCATTGATGTTAACGAGATTGTTCCCACTGGGTCTTGATGTGGGGACATTTGTGGGGAAAAATGGAGGTGGATGGAAAGCATGTATAAAACTCAACCATCAGAAGTGAGAAAACGGGTTTGTCCGAATTGTAGAGGTAGCGGAAAGGTCTTCAAAAATGATGTTTGGAACTGGGGCTGGAAGCCTTGCCCTCCGTGTAAGGGTACAGGCTCCATAGAATACTCTGGGCCTATTCACCTTCCGCCAGTTCAGAGAGATCCTCTTAAATTCAGGCGACCATAGATGCAGTTAAGTGTAGTTAAGCGTATAGTGATGATGTGAAAGTATGCGAGTCTTATCGCTTGGTGCAGGAGTCAATAGTACTGCTTTGTTAGTTCTCAAGGCTCAAGGTAAAGTCGATTTTGATGTGGCTATTTTTGCAGATACAGGAGGAGAACAACCAGAAACATACCAGTATATCGAAAAAGTCATTAAACCATTCTGCAAGAAACACAACATCGACCTTCGTATTGTTCAGAGAGAAAACCATGCTCTCCTCTATCAGGACAATATGGAAAAGAAAATCATTCCTACGACAGTTTGGCGTTCCTGTTCAGATCACTTTAAGAAGCGCGTAATTAAGAGCTATCTTATTCGAAACTATAGCGGTGAAGACATCATGACCTTGATTGGCTTCTGTAAAGGAGAAGAGAATCGGGCTAAAAACAATGATTGCGGCAGCATATCTCCCTTAATAGATATGGGCATTGATAGAGAGGGGTGCATCCAAATCATAAAAGAGGCGGGTCTACCTGTTCCTATCAAAAGCGGTTGCTTCTTCTGTCCATATCAACCAGCTAAGAGTTGGCTCAATCTTCTAAAGAACCATCCTGATTTATACGAGAGGGCAGAGGTATTAGAAAAGAATGGACGACGGTATCCTGAACTAATCTTGCCTTTCTATGCTAAATTGTCATGTGAACAACTCCGAAAAGCAACAGAAGAACAGAGGGCGCTTCTGAAATGGATGCCTAAGAGCGAAACGTGCCCCATGTGCGAACTTGAAGACAATGAATGCGGTTAACCCTTATTAAGCG
>Ga0180732_1000135_pt1 | contig 72592 bp, 64 predicted proteins | sample KR11_01MetaG_FD_148674 | JGI IMG/M metagenome (GOLD analysis project Ga0180732, IMG submission 148674) | Groundwater microbial communities from the Olkiluoto Island deep subsurface site, Finland - KR11_0.1 MetaG | ecosystem: Environmental > Aquatic > Deep subsurface > Groundwater | place... | reverse complement strand
ACAAATGTCCTTCTGGGGCGCGCAAGTGATCGTGAACCTGTTCTCTTCCGTGCCGTTCATCGGTCCGGATCTGGCGATCATGATCCGTGGCGACTTCGTGGTGTCCGATATCACGCTGAACCGCTTCTTCGCGCTGCACGTGGTGGCGATCCCACTGGTGCTGGTGCTGATCATCGTGGCCCACCTGGTAGCGTTGCATGAAGTCGGTTCCAACAACCCGGATGGCGTCGAGATCAAAAAGCACAAGGATGCCAACGGCATACCGCTGGACGGCGTACCGTTCTTCCCCTACATGGTGGTCAAGGACGGCGTGGCTGCAGTGGCCTTCCTGATGGTGTTCAGCGCAGTGGTGTTCTTTGCGCCGGACATGGGCGGCTACTTCCTGGAGTACAACAACTTCGTGCCGGCCAACCCGATGAAGACGCCTGAGCATATCGCGCCGGTGTGGTACTTCACGCCTTACTACGCCATCCTGCGTGCGGTGCCGCCGATGTTCGGCTCCCAGTTCCCGGGTGTGGTGGCGATGGGCGTGGCGACTGTGATCTTCTTCGCGTTGCCATGGCTGGATCGCGGTCCGGTCAAGTCGATCCGCTATCGCGGCCCGATCTACAAGACCTTCCTGGCGGCTTTCGTGGTGAGCTTCGTCGGTCTGGGCTATCTCGGCCTGATGCCGGCAACGGAAACCTACACTCTGATCTCGCGCATCCTGGCGGTGGTGTACTTCGCGTTCTTCTTCCTGATGCCTTGGTATACGAAGATCGACGCATGCAAGCCCGAGCCTGATCGTGTGACGTCCAAATAATTGAGAGGGGTTCGTTGAAATGAAAGCAATCAAGAGAGTAATCGTATGGGCGATGCTGGCCTGCATGCCGGTGTTTGCTCATGCCAGCGAAGGCGGCGTGCATCTGGATAAGGCGCCGGTGAATCTGCAGGATCAGGCCTCGCTGCAACGCGGAGCCAAATTGTTCACTTCGCGTTGTCTGGCCTGTCACTCGGCATCTGCCATGCGCTACAACCGCCTGAATGACATCGGCATGTCAGATGATCAGATCAGGGCGGAGCTGGAGCTGCCGGAAGACGTCAAGGTGGGTTCGACCATGCAGGCCGCGATGGACTCCAACTCAGCCAAGATGGCCTATGGCGTGGCGCCCCCCGACTTGAGCGTGATCGCCCGTTCGCGCAGTGCAGATTGGCTGTATACCTACATGCGCACGTTCTATGCCGATCCGAGCAAGGCCAGCGGCTGGAACAACAAGGCGTTCCCGAGCGTTGCCATGCCTTTCGTGCTGGCGGACATGCAGGGTGAACAAGCCATGGAAGACGGACATCTGGTGCTGAAAACGCCGGGTTCCATGTCCGTCGCCGAGTACGACGCAGCCATTACGGATCTGACCAACTATCTGGTGTTCATGAGCGAACCGGCCATACTGGTCCGTCATCAGATCGGCTGGATCGTGCTGATCTTCCTGTCTATCCTGCTGGTCCTGATGTACGCCCTGAAGAAGGAGATCTGGAAGGATATTCACTGAGGAGATTGAATTCGGGGTGCGGTTTGTGTTAGTTTCCGCCCCCGTTGCAGTCTGCGCCGAGATGGCGGGGCAAATGCTCCGCCATTTGGTTTTTAACGCTACATATTGTTTTTAGGTGGTTTTTTATGATGACACTTTACTCGGGTACAACCGACCCCTATAGCCATCGTTGCCGTTTCGTGCTGTTCGAAAAAGGCATGGACTTCGAGGTGATCGATGTGGATGTATTCAACATGCCGGAAGATCTGGCTGTGATGAATCCGTACAACAAGGTGCCGGTGCTGGTTGAACGCGATCTCATCCTGTACGAGGCCAACATCATCAACGAATATATCGACGAGCGATTCCCGCATCCGCAGTTGATGCCGCCCGATCCTGTGATGCGCGCACGCGCTCGCCTGTTCCTGCATCGCTTCGAGCAGGAATTGTTCTGTCACATCGAAGGTCTGGAAAGCAGCAACGCCAAAGTACAAGAGAAGGCGCGTGCGGCAGTGCAGGCCAATTTGACCCAGATCGCACCGATCTTCGCCAAGCAGAAGTTCATGCTGGGTGACGAATTCTCCATGCTGGATGTGGCGATCGCACCGTTGTTGTGGCGTCTTGAGCACTATGGCATCCACCTCGACAAGGATGCCACGCCGATGATGAAGTACGCCGAGCGTTTGTTCTCGCGCCAAGGTTTCATCGAAGCATTGACGCCAGCCGAAAAGGCCATGCGCAAGTAATCGCCGTGATAGACGAGCCGTCCACCAAGCCCTATCTGATCCGCGCCATCTACGAATGGTGTGCGGATGCCGGATATACCCCATATCTGGCGGTGCAGGTGGACGAATACACGCAAGTGCCGGCTGGCTACGTTAAGGATGGACAGATTGTCCTGAATGTCGGCGGGGATGCGGTGAAGAACCTTCAGCTCGGCAACGAGGATATCAGCTGCAATGGTCGTTTCGGCGGTGTCGCCCACCAATTAATGATCCCTGTTGCGGCTGTCATCGGTATCTTTGCCAAGGAGACCGGGCAGGGGCTGGTATTTCAGGCGGGCGAATCTGCTCCTGCGTCATCGTCAGAGCCGCCGGAGGAGCCGCCTCCCGCCACCACTGGCAGGCCGCAGCTCAAGGTGGTCAAATAAAAAAGCCCGGCAATCGCCGGGCTTTTTTCTGCAGAAGACGCTCGTTCAAGTTTGCGCCAGCAGGCCGCCCATCTTGCTGAAAGCCTTCTGTTCGATCTGACGGATGCGCTCTGCAGACACGCCGAACTCATCGGCCAATTCATGCAGTGTGGCGCTGCTATCCTCGGTCAGCCAGCGTGCTTCCACGATACGACGGCTGCGCTCGTCCAGTGCAGACAATGCATTCGCCAGTCCCGCCGACTGCAAGTGTTCACGCTCCGATGTCTCCAGAATGACGGAAGGCTCATGCGCCTCGTCATCCGCCAGATATTGCACGGGTGAGTAACTCTCATCTTCGTCATTGCCGGACATGGGGTCGAGTGACAGTTCGTGTCCGGCAAAACGGGCTTCCATCTCCACCACATCATGTTCGCTGACGTTCAGTTGCTGGGCGATCTCGCTCACTTGCTGCGGGCGCAGAGGCTCCAGCCCTTTCTTCAGGCTGCGCAGGTTGAAGAACAGTTTGCGCTGTGACTTGGTGGTAGCGATCTTCACCATTCGCCAGTTGCGAATCACGAACTCGTGGATCTCGGCACGGATCCAATGCAGGGCGAACGAAACCAGACGTACGCCGCGCTCCGGGTCGTAACGCTTTACCGCTTTCATCAGGCCGATATTGCCTTCCTGGATCAGATCGGCTTGGGGCAAACCATAGCCCGTATAGCCTCGCGCCACACTGACGACGACGCGCAGATGAGACAACACCAGTTGGCGTGCTGCCTCGAGATCGTTCTGCTGGCGGAAACGCGTCGCCAACTCCAGTTCCTGCTCATGAGTCAGTACCGGAAAGCGATTGACGGCCTGCACATACCCTTCCAGCCCGCCTGCAGCGGATGGCATCGGTAGATTCATGCTTGCATTCATGGTCTTTCCTCCTTAGCGATAATTCTAGCACTCTTGCTAAGAGAGTGCCAAAGTGGAATTTAGTTCAACGGGGCTCGATCTGCCACAGATGTTGCGAGACGGAGAACCAGGCACCCAACCAGCCCAGATAGCCGGAAAAGGCGAACAAGGCAAGGCTATCCGGCAAGGTGAGCGGATGTAACTGGAAATCGCTGGCATACAGCTGGGTGAGGTTCGCCAGACTGCCGTTCAATAACCACAGGCTGGCGGAGACCAGCAGCCAAGCCACGACGCCTCCGGTCAGTCCTTGTAGCAAGCCAAAATACAGAAAGGGGCGGCGGATGAAGCTGTCGCTGGCGCCGATCAGTTTGGTCACTTCGATCTCGTCGCGCCGGGTCAGGATCTGCAAGCGTATGGTATTGAATGTGATGGCGATCAGCGCCAGGCTCAAAGTGGTGGCGAGGATGGCGGTGGCCAATCGGCCTAGATCCAGCAAGGCATCGAGTTTCTTTATCCATGCCGAGTCCAGCTGTACATGATCGAACTGCTTCCAAGACTGTAACTCCTGATACAGCGCTTCCATAGCCTTGGTGTCAGTTACCTTGGGATAGATGATGAAAGTATCCGGCAGCGGGTTGTGAGGCAGGTCGCCAATCATGTCCGATACGCCGGTACTTTGCTGCAATTGCTGCAGTGCTGCATCACGCGAGACGAATTCAACTTTGGCGATGCGCGCATCACTTTCCAGCTTTCCCTTTAGGGCACTTAGCTCGGAGTCACGCTTGCCTGCATCCAGAAATGCGCTGATCTGGGGCGCATCAGCTACGGTGGAGGCAAGTTGTTGCACACTTTTCAACAGCACATAGGCGCCGACCGGCAAACTCAGTGCGATGCCGATGATGGTCATGTTGAGAAGCGACGCGGCGGGTGTCAGCCACAGTCGTTGCAAGGTGGCATGCAGTACATGAAGGTGTTCACGCAGTGTCTTCATGCGTTCGCCCCTTGTTGCAGCACGCCATGATCGAGATGCAGCGCTCTGGCCGGGAAGCGTTGCAGGACACTCTGGTCGTGGGTGGAGATCAGCAGTGTCACACCCACTTGATGGAACGATTTGAAAATGTTCAATATCTCGCTGGAATATTCCGCATCGAGATTGCCGGTCGGCTCATCCGCCAGCAGGATATCGGGCCGGCTGACGATGGCGCGCGCGATGCACAAGCGCTGTTGCTCGCCGCCGGAAAGTGCGATCGGGTTGGCTTTCTCGCGCGTGAGCAGGCCGACCTTGTCCAGCGCCGCACGCACGCGCTTGGCGGCCTCGCGGTGGTCGAAGCTGCTGATCTGCAAAGGCAGGAGCACATTGTCGAAGGCGTTGCGATCGAACAGCAGTTTGTGGTCCTGGAAGATCAGGCCGATGTTGCGGCGCAAGGCCGGGATCGCTTCGCGTTTGATGGCGCGGATATTCTGGCCGTTAATCAGCACGCTGCCGCTGGTGGGGCGTTCGATGGCGGCGACCAGCTTCAACAAGGTACTTTTACCGGCACCGGAATGACCGGTGAGATACACCATCTCGCCTTTTGCGATGTCGAAACTCACGTCCTGCAAGGCCTCGTGTCCGCCGGGGTAGCGTTTGTAGACCTGGCCGAAACGGATCATCGCTCGATATCCAGCAGGGCGGCGATAAAGTCTTCCGCGTTGAACGGCTTGAGATCGTCCAGACCTTCGCCTATACCGATGAAGCGCACGGGGATGGGGTGGGCGCGGGCGATGGCGGCGATGACACCGCCCTTGGCCGTGCCGTCCAGCTTGGTAAGCACCAGCCCGCTGACATCCAGTGCATCGCCGAAAGCCTTCACCTGCGACAGGGCGTTCTGGCCGGTGTTGGCATCCAGCACCAGCAGTACCTCGTGCGGCGCGCCGGGCAGTGCCTTGTCAATCACGCGCTTCACTTTCTTGATCTCTTCCATCAGGTGCGCCTGCGTCGCAAGACGTCCGGCCGTATCCGCCAGCACCACATCGATGTCGCGAGCTTGTGCGGCCTGTACTGCGTCGTAGATCACGGCGGCGGCGTCGCCGCTCTGTTGTGTGATGACGGTCACATCGTTTCGCTTGCCCCATTCCATCAGTTGCTCGCGCGCCGCGGCGCGGAAGGTGTCGCCTGCGGCGAGCAGCACTGACTTGCCCTGAGTCTGGAAATATTTGGCCAGCTTGCCGATGGAGGTGGTCTTGCCGGCGCCGTTGACGCCGCACAGCATGATGACGAAGGGTTTGTTCGTCGTGACGTCCAGCTGCTTGGCCAGCGGCTGCAGCAACTTCAGTAGCGCATGCGCCAATGCCTCTTTCAGCTGGCTCGCCTCGGTCAAGCGCTGTTCCTTCACTTGGCGGCGCACATCGGCGAGCAGGGTCTGCGTAGCTTCCATGCCCACATCGGCAGTGATGAGCAGGGTCTCCAGCTCTTCATAGAGTTCGTCGTCGATGCGTGCGCCGGGAACCAGCAGCGCGGTCAGCTGTCCACCGGTCCGCGCCAAACCATCGCGCAAGCGCTTGGCCCAGCCGCTATCGCTAGACTTGTTGTCAGGGCTTTGTTTTTTCAGAAAACTGAACATGGGCTGGGAAAGGTTTGGAGGAATGTCGCATAATGCGCCCGCATTTTAACGTTTCAGGACGAATTACATGAGATTTTATGCATTCTGTTTGGGTTTGCTCATAGCTATTGGCGCGCAAGCCGAGGTGTTCGAGCAGACACTATCCAACGGACTGAAGGTCATCGTGAAAGAAGATCGCCGCGCACCGGTGGTCGTGCAGCAGATCTGGTATCGCGCTGGCAGCATGGACGAGATGACCGGCGTGACCGGCGTGGCGCATGTGCTGGAACACATGATGTTCAAAGGCACCAAGGAAGTCCCCGTCGGTGAGTTCTCGCGCCGTATCGCTGCGGCCGGTGGTCGTGAGAACGCGTTCACCAGCTACGATTACACCGCCTATTTCCAGCAACTGCACAAATCGCAACTGGAATTGGCGATGAAGCTGGAAGCCGATCGCATGCACAACCTGAGGCTGAGCGATGAGGAGTTCGCCAAAGAGATCCGCGTGGTGATGGAAGAACGCCGCTGGCGCACCGATGACGATGCGCGTGCCTTGCTGGATGAGCGCTTGATGGCGACCGCCTATCAGGAACATCCCTACCGTAATCCCATCGTCGGCTGGATGAACGATTTGAAGAACATGACGGCGGACGATGCGCGCCTCTGGTACCAGACTTGGTATGCCCCCAACAATGCAACACTGGTGATCGCCGGTGATGTCGATGCGAAGCAGGTGTTCGCTTTGGCAAGGAAATACTATGGACGTATCCACGTCGGCAAGCTGCCACTCCGCAAACCCTATGAAGAACCGGCCCAGCTTGGCATCAAGCGTATCGTGGTGAAGGCGCCGGCCGAGTTGCCGCATCTGGTCATGGCCTGGCATGCACCCACCCTGCGTGATGTGGACAAAGACTGGCAGCCCTACGCGCTGTCAGTATTGGCAGGGGTGCTTGACGGCAACGATTCGGCACGTTTGAACAAGTCTTTGGTGCGCGAACGACAAGTGGCGACCAGCATCGGAGCCGGTTATGCCAATACCTCGCGCGGCCCGACCATGTTCTCACTGGAAGCGACCCCTGCAGCAGGCACATCGGTGGAGGCGCTGGAGGTGGCGATACGCGAACAACTGCAAATGATCGTGCGCGACGGCGTGAGCGAGGAAGAGTTGCGCCGCGTGCGCGCCCAAGTCACGGCGGCCGAAGTGTATAAACTCGATTCCCTGTTCTATCAGGCGATGCAGATCGGGCAGATAGAGAGTATCGGCCTGTCACAGCATGACCTGCCGGTGATACTGAAGAAACTGCAAGCCGTGACGGCGGCTCAAGTGCAGGCGGTGGCGCGCGATATTCTGCGCGACGACCAGTTGACTGTCGCGGTGCTCGATCCGCAACCGCTTGCAGCTGAAAAGCCGCAACAGGGAGGGCATGCTCATGCGCACTAAACTGATCCCGTTTGTATTGTTGTGCGGATTCGCCGCTGGGGCGTTCGCAACGCCACAGATACAACACTGGCAAGCAGCTAGCGGCGCACGTGTCTATTTCGTGCAAGACCATAACCTGCCCATGCTGGATGTGGCGGTCAGTTTTCCCGCCGGCAGCGCTTACGATCAAGCAGGCAATAAGGGCGTGGCAGGACTGACTCACGGCCTGCTCGATCTGGGCGTGCAAGGCATGAACGAAGACGACATCGCGCGCAAGCTGGCTGATGTTGGCGCGCGCGTCGGCAGCAGTTTCGATGCGGATCGTTCCGCCGTGACCTTGCGTACCCTGAGCAGCCCGGCTGAGCGTGAGGTGGCACTGGACATCCTGGCTCGCGTGCTGCAACAGCCTTTGTTCCCGCAAGAAGTGTTGGCACGCGAAAAGACGCGCCTGATCGCATCACTGCGTGAAGCAGAGACCAAGCCGGAGTTCTTGTCCGAGAAGGCATTCGGTAAAGCTGTATTTGGCACGCACCCATACGGCTGGCAGGCTGAAGTGGCGGACATCGAAAAGGTGGGGCGTGCCGACTTGCTCGAATTCTTCCGTGCGCACTATGGTGCCAGGGATGCGGTGGTCGCCTTGATGGGCGATGTCACGCGGCAACAGGCGGAAGCCATCGCGCAACAATTGACCGCAGCATTGCCGCAGAGCGAAAGTGTCGCGCCTTTGCCTGCTGTAGCCAGCCTTGGCGGCTCCAGCGAACAGCGTATCCCGCATCCCGCCAGCCAAAGTCATATTCTGATCGGCGCGCCTGGGATCGCGCGCAACGATCCGGATTATTTCCCCTTGTATGTCGGCAATTACATCCTGGGCGGCGGCGGTTTCGTCTCGCGTCTGATGAATGAAGTCCGCGAGAAGCGCGGTATGGCCTACAGCGTCTACAGTTATTTTATGCCCATGCAGCAACCGGGCGCGTTCCAGATCGGTTTGCAGACCAAGAACGAGCAAGTGGAAGAGGCTTTGCAGGTGGTGCGCACGACCGTGCGCGATTTCGTGGCAAAGGGGGTGACCGAAGTCGAGCTGCACGCCGCCAAACAGAACATCATCGGTGGCTTCCCGCTGCGCATCGACAGCAATCGCAAGATCCTGGAATATCTGAGCGTGATCGGTTTCTACAATCTGCCGCTCACTTATCTGGATGACTTCCAGGCGCGTGTCGAGCAGGTGAATGTGCGGACGGTCAACGATGCTTTCCGTCGTCGTATCGATCCGGACGCCATGGCGACGGTGATCGTCGGCGGACAGGGAGTTGCAAAATAAACAAGGTCAGAATCATCGGCGGCACGCATCGCAGCCGCATCATCACGTTCCCTGACAGTGCCGGTCTGCGCCCGACGCCCGATCGCGTGCGTGAGACGCTGTTCAATTGGCTGGGCCAGACGCTATATGGTAAGCGCTGTCTGGACCTGTTCGCCGGAAGTGGCGCGCTGGGTTTCGAAGCGGCTTCCCGTGAGGCGGAGCAGGTGGTGATGGTGGAGCAAGACCGCTCTGTCTATAAGGTCTTGCAGGACTCGCTCAGGAAGCTGGACATGCCTAATGTAGCCTTGCACTGCAATGATGGGCTAAAATTCGCCATGCAGACGAATTTGACGTTCGATGTCGTCTTCCTCGATCCCCCGTTCCAGAGCGATCTTCTGACGCGACTGATGCCGCGATTGGCGCAGCTACTGACCAAAGACGGTATGGTTTATGTGGAGAGCGGCGGGGCGTTCGATGCAGGGCCCGACTGGCAGGTGCTGAAGCAACAACGCGCCGGAGCGGTACATTACCAACTATTGGAACGCATCCAGGCATGATTAGAGTCGTTTATCCGGGTACATTCGACCCCATCACGCGCGGCCACGAGGATGTGGTGCGCCGTGCCGCCGGCTTGTTCGGCGAAGTGGTGGTGGCCGTGGCTGCGAGTCGCAGTGCGACCCTGTTCTCGCTGGACGAGCGGGTGGCCATGGCACGTGAGGTGTTCGCCGATTCAGCCAATGTTCGGGTAGAGGGGTTCGACGATCTGCTGATGAACTACGTGCGCAGGCTGGAAGCGCGGGTCGTGTTGCGCGGATTGCGGGCCGTGTCCGATTTCGAGTATGAGTTCCAGATGGCGGGCATGAACCGTACGCTGGATCCCGAAGTGGAGACGGTATTCCTCACCCCGGCAGAGCAATACAACTTCATCTCTGCCAGCATGGTGCGCGAGATATCGCGCTTCGGCGGCGATGTCAGCAAGTTTGTGTCACCCGCTGTGGCGGAAAGATTGAAACAAAAAAGATCAATTAAAGGAGAGTAAACAATGTCACTGATCATCACCGACGAATGCATCAATTGCGACGTGTGCGAGCCGGAGTGCCCGAACGACGCGATCTCGCAAGGCGAAACCATCTATATCATCGACCCGAACAAGTGTACCGAGTGTGTCGGCCACTATGACACCCCGCAGTGCGTCGAGGTATGTCCGGTCGACTGTATCCCCAAGGATCCGAATCATGTGGAGTCGCAGGAACAGCTGCAGGCCAAGTATGAGAAGCTGATGGCTGCCAAGGGCTGATCGGCTTGTAGTCAGCGGTAATGACCGGGCTGCCAAACTGGCAGCCCGTTTTCATTTGGCATCAACTTTCTTGCCGGCGCATTGCATTTGACAGCAGAACGTACGTTCTCTACCATGCAGCACATTCGTTCTGTACAGGTGACGCCATGACCGATTCCCATCCATCCGCGCAACGCGACGCCGAATATCTGGCCAGACTGCAGGATTACTATTCCGACTGGAAGAGCATCCCTTCCTATGCCGCGCTGTGCGACGTGTTCCGCATCGCTTCGAAGTCCTGGGTGAAAGCCATCCTTGATCGATTGGGGGAAGCTGGCTTCCTTGAACGCACGCCGGACGGCATGTGGATCCCGACGCGTGAGTTCTTTGCACGTCCCCTGGCCGAAAGCGCCGTGCCGGCCGGGATGCCGGTCACGGTCCATGCCACACAGGGCGAATATTATGTGCTGGACGAGATGCTGATCGAAAATCCATCCCGGACCACGTTGATAACGGTCAAGGGAGATTCGATGGTGGACGCGGGTATCCACGATGGCGATGTGGCTGTGGTGGAAAAACGCAATCTGGCCAATGCCGGGGATATCGTGGTGGCTATCGTCGACGGGGAATTCACTTTGAAGACTTTGGACAAGGAGCGCGGAAAATTCATTCTGCGCCCGCAGAATCCTGCATATCCGGTCATCCGTCCGCAAGGCTCGCTGGAGATATTCGGCGTTCTTGTCGGTCTCGTGCGCAAATATCGCTGACGCACTCCGCGCGCACTGCTGACAGAATCCCTTATCTCACGTATGTTCCATCCTGCGGGGGGCGTCCCTCCTGAATGACCTACGTCTGAGATATTCACCAGCGCTTGCCTCAGGCATCTGGTGATCGCTGTTTCACAGGGAGCTGATGATGAAGGGTATCTGTTGAGCACGATTGCTCCGACATGCTTGAGATGTCTGGCGGTGGTGTTGCTCTGTTTCATCTCTGTATCCGAAGCCTTGGCTGCCGAACCCAGGAAGGTCTTGCTGTTGCTCAGCGAGCAGCATGCGGCATATCAGCATTTTCGGCAGGCATTCGAGCAGAATCTGCCGGCGGACGTGCAACTGGAAGTGCACACGCTGGCGCAACAGGCAGATATTCCCAAGGCAGACATCTTGGTGACGGCTGGAAGCAAAGCCTCGCAATGGGCTGCAGAGCAATGGCATGGCGCGATGCTGGCCACCATGTTGCCCAGCAGAAGCTTCCAGCAGATGCAATCGCAAAAGCCGCTTCCGCATCCCTTGTCGGCTCTATTCCTCGATCAACCGCTCGCGCGCCAAGTCGCGCTGGTTCGTGCAGCGCTGCCATCGTTGAAAAGGGTGGGGGTGCTGTATACGGCGGGTGGGGATTTCCTCTCGCAGCCGTTGCAGCGTGAACTGGCCAGGCAGGGGGCGGTATTGGTTCCCCAGGTGGTTCAGTCGGACGATAGTCTTGCTGGCAAGCTCGAAGCGATGCTGGCACAGAGCGATGTCTTGCTGGCAGTGCCGGATGGCAAGATATACAACTCTTCTACCATACGAAATATCCTGCTTGGCAGTTATCGGCGCGGGATCCCCGTAATCGGTTTGTCCGCAGCCTATGTCAGCGCCGGTGCCTTGTGTGCGGTTTATTCGACGCCAGAGCAGCATGCCGCGCAGTCTGCCGGCATGGTGTCGGAGTTCCTGCAACGGGGCACCTTGCCATCGCCCCGATTCCCACTGCTTTACCAGATCGCATTGAACGCCGAAGTTGCACGCTCGATGCGCCTCAATATCCGTTCGGTGGATGCCTTGCGTATCGAAATAGATCGCGTGGAAGGAAGTCGGGAATGATGAACAGACGCTACAAGATAGGCAGATATGTCGCTTGGCTGACGCTGCTGCCATTGCTGGTGATGTCGGTGCTTCTCGAAGCAGTGTTCCTGCATGATCGCACGGAGAACATGGCGCAGAACCTGCGCGCGCGCGGGGAACTGTTGGTGCGGCAACTGGCCGCGAGTAGCGAATATGGTGTGTTCTCATATAACCGGGAGTTCTTGCGTGCTTTGAGTTTGCAGGTGCTGCATGAGCCGGACGTGTTGGCAGTGCGTATCACCGACCGCGAAGGGCGGGAACTGGCGGCTGTTGGAGAAGTGGACGTGCCGCTGATGTCGGCTGCCGAGGGGCGGGAGGATCCGACAGGGGACATATTGCTGTTCCGTCAGCCGATATCTTCTACGCAGCTGGCACTGGACGATCTGGAGGATAAGCCCGCTGTGCAGCAGATCGGTACCGTGGCGGTCGCCATGAGTTGGAAGCAGACGCGTCAGGAGCAGATCAAAATGATGTTTGTGGTCATCGCTGCTACCTTGGGTTTCCTGTTGCTCGTGTTGTACGGGGTGTTCCGGGCCAGTCGCAAATTGATCGACCCGGTCTACCGTCTGAGTGGTGCGATCCAGGCGATCGGTCGCGGGGAGCTGCATACCCGGATACGCCACGAAGTCGAGATCGATGAATTGGGCAAGTTGACGGATGGCATCAATGTCATGGCCGAACAGCTGCAGCAGGAAAGGGCGCATTTGCAACTGCGCATAGATGAAGCGACCGAACAGTTGCGACAGTTGGCATTCTTCGACACCCTGACCGGGTTGCCCAACCGGCGCTTGCTGAGCGATCGTTTGAATCAGGTGTTGGCAGCCAGCATGCGCAGCGAACGGTATGCGGCGGTGATGTTCATGGATCTGGACAAATTCAAGCCGCTCAATGACAAGTACGGCCATAGTGTGGGCGATCTGCTGTTGATCGATGCCGCACGCCGCATCGAAAGCTGTCTGCGTGCCGTGGATACGGTCGCCCGTTTCGGCGGCGATGAATTCGTGGTGTTGCTGAACGAACTGGACGTGGACCGCGAGCGCTCGATCAGGCAGGCGCAGATCGTGGCTGAGAAGATCCGGGCCACTTTGTCGCAGCCTTATCACCTGCTGTACCAAACGGCCGATCAGCCGCCGCTGGCTGTGGACCATGAGTGCACGGTAAGTATCGGCATGGTGTTGTTCCATGGCCAGCAGGCCAATCACGAACAAGTATTGGCACGGGCGGATGCGGCCATGTATCAGGCCAAGGAGAGCGGCAATGCGATCCAGTTCATGGATGAGTCGATGGGCTGAGAATGTTGCTACTAGGATCTCTTTAACCAAGGGATCATGCGGGCCAGGATGTCGTCGCGTTCGATGAAATGATGTTTGAGGGCGGCCCCGATATGACCGCCGAGTACGCCGAACAGCGTGAAGTTGAGCAACTCATGGATCTGCTGCAGCGATTCCCCCAGCATCTTGTCCTTGCCGACCAGATCGGGCAGCGGCAGCACGCCGAACCAGACAGTCTGAAAACCCTTGGCGGAACTCATCAGCCAGCCGCTGAGTGGTATCAGGAGCAGCAATGCATACAGCAGATAATGCACGCCTTCCGCCGCGATCCGCTCCCAGCGTGGCATGCTTTCCGGGAGTGCGGGAGGTCGGTGTGTCATGCGCCAGTAGAGCCGGAATACCATCAGCAGGAATACGGTCACCCCTATCCACTTGTGATAGCTATACAGCTGCAGCTTGAAGGGCGACAGCGGCAGGTCGTGCATATAGATCCCCAGTGGGAAGGCCGCGAAGATCAGCAATGTGATGAGCCAATGCAGCGAGAGGGCGGTGCGTGTGTATCGGTTCGACATGGCGCTGATCCTTGGAAGAACGGTCGGGGCAGGTTAACGCCATAAAATCGATCCGGCAAGCGAACTTCTGGCGCGGAATATCGTCACAAGCGCGGCTTGAAATTGTGAATCGGTAGCCCCATATGGCTCACCGAGCGGACAAAAGTCCGCATGAATCTGATCCCATAAATGACGGAGAGTGTCGAATGAAGCGTATCTTATTGTTCCTGTTGACTAACATCGCCGTGCTGGCGGTGATCAGCATAACCCTGCGTATCCTCGGCGTGGATCGCTGGATGGATGCCAGCGGTGCCATCGATTTCAATGCCTTGCTGGTGCTGTCCGCCGTGATTGGTTTCTCCGGCTCCATCGTGTCGCTGCTGATGTCCAAGTGGATGGCCAAGCGCTCGGTCGGCGCGCATGTCATCGAGAATCCGCAGGATCCGACCGAGCGTTGGCTGGTCGACACCGTGCGCCGTCAGGCGCAGGCCGCCGGCATCGGCATGCCGGAAGTGGCGATCTATGATGCGCCGGACGTGAACGCCTTCGCCACCGGCTGGAACCGCAACAATGCGCTGGTCGCGGTGAGCACCGGCCTGTTGCACAGTATGAGCCGCGACGAGGCGGAAGCCGTGCTGGCGCACGAGGTGAGTCATGTGGCGAACGGCGATATGGTTACGTTGGCGTTGATCCAGGGCGTGGTGAATACCTTTGTGGTGTTCTTCGCCAAACTGTTCGGTTATTTTGTGGATCGCGTGCTGCTGAAGAACGACGGTCGAGACGGCCCTGGCATCGGCATGTTCGTGGCCGAGATCGCCGCGCAGATCGTGCTGGGTATTCTGGCCAGTACGATCGTGATGTGGTTCTCGCGCCAGCGCGAGTTCCGTGCCGACGCGGGCGGTGCCAGTCTGGCGGGGCGCCAGAAGATGATCGCCGCGCTGCAACGTCTGAAGGCCAACCACGAACAGGCGGCAGCGCTGCCGGAGAATATGTCCGCCATGGCGATCTCCAGCGGCGGCGGGTTCTCGCGACTGTTCATGACGCATCCGCCTTTGGACGAGCGTATCGAGGCGTTGAAATCGGGCCTTTGAGTTTTCTGGCAGTGCGATAAATAACGGCGGGTTTCCCCGCCGTTATTTTATTAGTCGTCGAAATCCTCGTAGCGCTGACGCGGTGGATCGCCGTCATAGACCAGGCTGCGCCTGCGCATCAGGTAGGCGTCGCGCAGCGAACTGTAACGGTCGATGGTGGCGTTCTCCAGGATCTTCTCGTTATCCAACAGGCCGGCACGTGTGACGATGCCCTCCACTACATAAGCGGAATTGCGTGTGGGCACATGGTCGGTGGTGCCGACGACGCTGACGAAACTGTCCGCGTAACGGCCGACGCCATCACGCACGGAGCTCGGGCCCAGCACCGGAATGATCAGATAGGGGCCGCTTGCGGCGCCCCAGTAGCCCAATGTCTGGCCGAAATCTTCATTGTGCTTGGGCAATCTGCTCGTTACATTGATCAGCCCGAACAAGCCAAAGGTGGTGTTGAACAACACCCGGCTGCCATCGCTGGCCGCTTGCTTGAATTTGAGTTGTAGCACGTCGTTGCAGGTTACGGTCACATCGTCCAGATTGGAGAAGAAGTTCTCCGTCGCCATCTTGCCCAGCTGCGGCATGTACTTGACGTAACCCTGCGCGACCGGTTTCAGGATCGCTCTGTCCAAAGCATCGTTGAAGCTGTAAGCCATGCGGTTGTAGGACTCGAAAGGATCCTTCTCTTGCGTGTAACGGCTGAGGTGGGTCGTGCTGCAGGCACTTAAGAGCAGGCATGCCAGAAATAGCGGAAGGCGCGAAGCAGGCACAAAGGAGAGTTCAGGTTTCATCATGCGGCGGATTATAAGCATTTTCTGATGCAGCTAACATCTGTGCGCGTGATGCAGGTGTTTCCAGGCTGATGCAACCCAGGACACCGCTGCGATAGTCCTGCAGCAATGTGATGGCTGCTTTCTCCAGATCGAATTCCTGTCCCTTTATGCGATAGCCGCGCTTACGGGCGATGGTCTCGATGAGCGCCACGCCGTCGAGTCCTTGCATGGGAGATTTATAGCGTAGTTCAAGCAAGGCGGGGTAGCGGGCTGTCAGCAGATCACCAAGATAGGCCGCGACTTCGCTCTCGTTATAGGCATTGCGGCCGATCAGATTGCTGGCGGCCAACAATATGCCGTCGCTCTCGTGTTCGATCTTCGGCCACATCATGCCGGGCGTGTCCGTCAGTTGCAGGGTGGGGCTGAGATCGAAATGTTGCAGACTCTTGGTGATGGCCGGCTCATCGCCCACCGCCGCCGTGCGCCGTTTGAGCAGGGCATTGATGAAGGTGGATTTGCCCACGTTGGGGATGCCCATCACCATCATGCGCAGGGGTTTGATTGTGGTGCCGCGATGCGGTGCCAGTGGCAGGCAGAGCTTGGGTATCTTCGCGGCGTCGCCGGGTTTCTTGCAGGACAGCGCGACGGCTTTGACGTTCTTCTGACTGTTGAAATAGTCCAGCCATGCCTTGGTTGCAACCGGATCGGCGAGGTCTGCCTTGTTCAAGACCTTGAGGCAGGGGCGCTGCCGGTGTTCGCGCATCTCGCGCAGCATCGGATTGCTGCATGCCTCCGGCACGCGCGCATCCAGCACTTCGATGACGACATCGATGCGCTCCATGGTCTCGGTCGCTTTTTTCTTCGCCGAGGTCATGTGACCGGGGAACCATTGAATCGCCATGCTGAGAGTCGTGAGTTGGGTTGAGGCGCGCATTCTAACCGTTTGACGCTGGCAGCTCACACTTCCATAATCGGCCATCATCCACCGAGGCCTCGTCATGACCGCTATCCGCCAGCAGGATTTCATCGCAAGCATCGCCGACGCGCTGCAATTCATCTCTTATTACCACCCGCAGGACTACGTGCAGTCACTGGCAGAAGCCTACCGGCGCGAGGAATCGCCTGCCGCCAAGGATGCCATGGCGCAGATCCTGACCAACTCGCGTATGTGCGCCTTGGGCAAACGCCCGATCTGCCAGGACACCGGCATCGTGGTCGCCTTCATCAAGGTGGGCATGGCGGTGTGCTGGGAGGATGCGACGATGAGCGTCACCGAGATGGTGAACGAAGGTGTGCGCCGCGCCTATCTTGAGCCAGAAAACGTGCTGCGCGCCTCCATCGTGGCCGACCCGGCCGGGCGGCGCAAGAACACCGGCGACAACACACCCGCCGTGGTGCATTTCGAGCTGGTGCCGGGCGACAGGGTAGAGGTGGATGTCGCGGCCAAAGGCGGCGGTTCCGAGAACAAGTCGCGTTTCGCCATGCTCAATCCCAGTGATGACATCGTGGAATGGGTGCTCAGCCAGTTGCCGGGCATGGGTGCGGGCTGGTGCCCGCCGGGGCAACTCGGTATCGGTATCGGCGGCACGGCGGAAAAAGCCATGCTGCTTGCAAAGGAGGCGCTGATGCAGCCCATCGATATGACCGAGCTGAAGGCGCGGGGCGCGCAGAACCGTATCGAGGAATTGCGCATCGAACTGTATGACAAGGTGAATGCGCTGGGCATCGGTGCGCAGGGATTGGGCGGACTGACCACCGTGCTGGATGTGAAGATACTGGATTATCCGACGCATGCGGCCTCCAAGCCGGTCGCACTGATCCCGAATTGCGCAGCGACACGTCATGTGCATTTCGTACTGGATGGCAGTGGGGAGGCAAGCTTCGCGCCGCCGAAACTGGACGATTATCCCGATGTGCATTGGCAGCCCGCACCCGATGCGCGCCGGGTGAACCTGGATACGGTCACTCGCGAGGATATCGCGCAATGGCAACCGGGCGAGACCTTGTTGCTGAGCGGGAAGCTGCTGACCGGCCGAGATGCGGCGCACAAGCGCATGGTCGACATGCTGGCCAAGGGGGAGCCGTTGCCGGTGGATTTCAATGGTCGATTCATTTACTATGTCGGCCCGGTCGATCCGGTGCGCGACGAGGTGGTCGGGCCCGCCGGACCGACGACGGCGACACGCATGGACAAGTTCACCGAGACCATGTTGGCGCAGACCGGTTTGATCGGCATGATCGGCAAAGCGGAGCGCGGCAAGGTCGGTCTGGAAGCGATCAAGAAACACGCAGCGGTCTATCTGATGGCGGTCGGCGGCGCAGCCTATCTGGTGGCGCAGGCGATCAAACACTCGCAAGTGGTGGCTTTCGCCGATCTGGGCATGGAAGCCATCTACGAATTCGAGGTGCAGGATATGCCGGTGACCGTGGCGGTGGATACGCAAGGCCGGGCGGTGCACGAGATCGGGCCGGCGGAATGGCAGCAAAGGATCGGAATGATTCCGGTCAAGCAGATTTAGTTTTGCGTTTTCGCAGTAGCGGTTTGCGAAAATTCTGAAATAGCTCAGCAACCGTAGCGAGCAACGGCAGGACAAGGCGGCTAGCTCCGAGGAACCGGAATGTACTGTGCGTACATGAGGATTTCGAGGCGATAGGCAACGCAGTCATGGCGATGCGCAGTAGGTTGATGGGCTGTTTCAATGGTTTGGCGGGTCTCCCCGCATTACGGCGCAGTGAACCTGGTCAGGTCCGGAAGGAAGCAGCCACAGCTGATGCCTGTAAGTGCCGGGGGTAAGGCTCGCCTCCTTATGTTCGAGGGTGTCACACTCGATGTGGTCAACGGTTGGGCGAGAGGCGATATGTCGGCGACTTCGGTCTTAGCACGCAAATGGCGTCCCAAGAGCTTTGCCCAATTGGCCGGGCAGGAGCACGTGGTACAGGCGCTCAGCAATGCGCTGATGCAGAACCGTCTGCATCACGCCTATCTGTTCACCGGTACGCGCGGCGTGGGCAAGACCACCATCGCCCGCATCTTTGCCAAATCCCTGAATTGCGAATCCGGCGTCACCGCCGAGCCGTGCGGCATATGCAGTGCCTGCAAGGAGATCGACAGCGGGCGCTTCGTCGATCTGATCGAGCTGGACGCCGCGTCCAACACGCAGGTCGACAATATGCGCGAACTGCTGGAAAGCGCGCTGTATGCCCCGACCAGCGGCCGTTTCAAGGTGTACATCATCGACGAAGTGCACATGCTGTCGAAGTCGGCGTTCAATGCGATGTTGAAGACGCTGGAAGAACCGCCCGCACATGTGAAGTTCATCCTTGCTACCACTGATCCGCAAAAAATCCCGGTCACCGTGCTGTCGCGCTGTCTGCAGTTCAATCTCAAGCAGATGCCGCCTGCGCTGATCGTGTCGCATCTGCAATATGTGTTGGGTCAGGAAGCTATCCCATTCGAGAACGGCGCGCTGAATCTGGTGGCCCGCGCGGCGCAGGGCAGTATGCGCGACGCCTTGAGTCTGATGGATCAGGCCATCGCCTATTCATCCGGCAAGGTGGACGAAGCCTTGGTGCGCACCATGCTGGGCGCCATCGATCAGGGCTATCTGTTCGACTTGTTGCAAACCCTGCGTGCCGGTGACGGTGCCGGTTTGCTGCGCATCGCAGACGATATGGCACTGCGCACGATCGCGTTCGAGGCGGCCTTGCAGGAGTTGGCGACCTTGCTGCATCGCATCGCGTTGGCGCAAACCATTCCGCAGGCCATCCCCGATGATGAGCCGGAGCGCGTGCGCCTGATGGAGCTGGCGCAACAGTTCACGCCGGAAGAGATACAGCTGAACTATCAAATCGTCATACACGGTCGCAACGAGATCGAACTGGCACCCGACGAATATGCCGGTTTCACCATGACTTTGCTGCGCATGCTGGCCTTTGCACCGCAGGCTACGGGCGCCAGCCCGAGTTCGGGCGTCCAGCAAGCAGCTCCGCGCAGTGCGCCGACAGCAAATGTCCCTCAGAAAGCTGCGGAACCCGCACCTGCCCGAGCCGCAGTCGCGCCGAGCATGTCGGTCGGGGCCGATCTGGATTGGAATACCTTGTTGTCGCAACTCAATCTGTCGGGAATGGCGTTGCAGTTGGCGAAGAACAGCATGTTGGCCAGTTTTACCGAAGGCCGTGTGCTGCTGCACCTGCCGCCGCAACATAAACATCTGCAAAGCAACAAGATCGCGCAGGAAAAATTGCAGGCTGCATTGGGTGAATATTTCGCCCGTCCCGTCAGGCTGGAAGTCGAGATGGGGGCCACTAACGAGGTGACCACCCCCGCAGTGGTCGAGCAGCAGGACAAACAGAACCGTCAGCAACAGGCGGAAGACGCCATCCGGCAGGATGCATTCGTACGCGATGCGCAGGCCATGCTGGGCGCGCAATTGATAGAAGGGTCGATCAGACCCGTTTAACTGGAGGAAGCAGGAAATGATGAAGGGCGGATTGGCCGGGCTGATGAAGCAGGCGCAGCAGATGCAGGCGAACATGAAGAAGGCACAGGATGAGCTGGCCACTGTCGAGGTGGAAGGGCAGTCCGGCTCCGGTATGGTCAAAGTGACCATGACCTGCGCGCATGAATTGCGCCGCGTGACATTGGATGACAGCGTGATGGACGACAAGGAGATGCTGGAAGACCTGATCGTTGCCGCTGTCAACGACGCCAACAAAAAGGCTGCCCAGACCACCGAACAACGCATGAGTGGGTTCACTGCCAAGCTGCCGCCGGGCATGAGTCTGCCGTTTTAAATGAAGACTCCTTCCAGTCTGGAAGATCTGATCGGCGCATTGCGCTGTCTGCCGGGTGTGGGGCCGAAGTCCGCGCAACGCATGGCCTATCACCTGCTGCAACGCGACCGTGACGGGGCCATGCATCTGGCGCATTCCCTCAGTCATGCGGTGGAGAGCGTCAAGCACTGTAGCAAATGCAATAACTTTTCCGAACAGGATGTCTGCTCCATGTGCAGTTCGGCGCAGCGCGAAGGTGATCTGCTATGTGTGGTGGAGATGCCCGCCGATCTGTTGATGATGGAGCAGGCGCAGTGTTATCGCGGCATGTATTTCGTGCTGATGGGCCGCTTGTCGCCGTTGGACGGGGTGGGTGCGCGCGAATTGCCGCTGGAGCGCTTGGTCAGGCGTGCGCTGGAGCTGGAATGCGAGGTCATACTCGCTACCAATTTCACGGTGGAGGGCGAGGCGACGGCGCATTATCTGGCAACCTTGCTGAAATCGCAGGGGATCAAAGTGTCGCGTATCGCGCGAGGCTTGCCGGTAGGCGGCGAATTGGAACATGTGGATAGTGGCACCCTGGCGCAAGCCGTATTCGAAAGGCGAGAGATAGCAGCATGAGTGAACAAGGCGAAAGGTTGCAGAAGGTGCTGGCGCAGGCGGGCCTTGGTTCGCGCCGCGAGATGGAGGCCTGGATCGCTGCAGGGCGCATCGTGGTGAACGGCGCAGTGGCGACCTTGGGGCTGCGTATCGCCGAGGGTGACCGCGTGCAGGTGGATGGCCGCAACGTTCGCTTGAAGCTCGAGGCTGAGCCGCAATTGCCGCGCGTACTGCTCTATCACAAGCAGGAAGGCGAGATCGTCAGCCGGGACGACCCGGACGGCAGGGCCAATGTGTTCGATGAGCTGCCGAGATTGCGCGGACAGAAATGGATTGCCATTGGACGTTTGGACTTCAATACCAGCGGGCTGCTGATCTTCACGACTTCCGGTGAGCTGGCGAATCGTCTGATGCACCCGCGCTTTGAAGTCGAGCGCGAATATGCGGTGCGCGTGCAGGGCGAGATGTCGCCGGAACAAATGAAGCAGATGACCAATCAGGGGCTGGAGCTGGAAGACGGTGTGGTGAAGTTCGACAAGCTCAGCGACGAAGGTGGTGAAGGTTTCAATCACTGGTATCGCATCGTCATCAAGGAAGGGCGGAATCGGGAAGTGCGCCGCACTTTCGAGGCCTTGGGTTTGCCGGTCAGCCGGCTGATGCGCGTCCGCTTCGGCATCGTCAATCTGCCGCCTCGCATCAAGCGCGGCATGATGGCCGAGCTTGGCGAGGGCGAAGTGAGGGCTATCATGGACTGGGTCGACCTGCCTGTTCCCGCGCCGCGCCAACAGCGTCCGGATGTGCGCAAGAGCAAGATGACCAGAGCCAAGGTGCGTAAAAATTGAACTGGCGGTAAACCCCCGGTGTCGTTAGAATCCGGCAGGTTATTTTTGGCGGACTCTGCGGTTTTCGTGGATGGAACGCGAATGACAGATAGGACACATGGAACAAAGAGGCAATAAAACCATCGTTTGCTCGGTCTTTTTTCTGGATATCGTTGAATATTCCAAGAAGTCCGTGTCAGGCCAGATATCCCTGAAGGAGCGTTTCAACGCATTCCTGTCCATCGCTATTCGCGATGTGCCGGTGGCGGATCGCATCATTCTGGATACGGGTGATGGCGCTGCGATCAGTTTTCTGGGTGATATAGAAGATGCCCTGCAGGCCGCGCTGAGTGTGCGCAGCAGCTTGCTGGGAGAGGGGGTGCGTATGGATCCGCCCCTGCTGGTGCGCATGGGTATCAATCTTGGTCCTGTGCGTCTGGTCAAGGATATCAACAGTCAGCCCAACATCGTCGGCGACGGCATCAATGTGGCCCAGCGCGTGATGGGTTTTGCCGACCCGGGGCAGATACTGGTGTCGCGCTCCTACTATGATGCGGTTTCGCGCCTGTCGCAGGAATATGCAGGCATGTTCCACTATCAGGGTTCCCGCACCGACAAGCACGTGCGCGAACATGAGGTCTATGCTATCGGTTATCCGGGCGACTTCACCACGACACAACGTAGCGTGGAGATAGAGGAAGAGATCGAGCACACACAAGGTGTGCAGCGGATCGTGGCGTTGTCCAAGCGCTACTGGTATGAGTTCCTACGTCAGGCATCCGGGTACGAGCGACATGCGGTGGCCATATTCAAACGTGCGACCAGGCAACAGCGCGCAGCGATTGTCGGGGTGGCGGTATTGGTGCTGGCCACTTCGGTGCTGGCGGTATATAAACTTGCGCATCGGAGTGAACCGGAACCGGCAATCCCAGTCATAGCAGCTGCGCCGCAGACAACGTCGAGCAAACCAACGCCTGAAGCTTCCCCAGCTCCCGCAGCAAAGGTCGCGACCCCGCCGCCGGAAAAGAAGATACAAGGGGTTAAGGAGAGCGCGCGTGTCCGCACGCTTGAGGATACGACCGGGGGGCCGGCGGTGATCAGCTTGGCGATCTTGCCTTGGGGTGAGGTTTATCTGGACGGAAAGAAGCAGGGCGTGAGTCCGCCGCTGATGGAGTTGCAGGTGGTGGCAGGGCGGCATACGCTGGAAATCAGAAATTCGACATTCCCGGTGCATAAGAAGGTTATAAGTGTCAAACCGGGCGCGAACATAAAAATCAGGCACAGTTTCAAGTAGCCTGATCGAACAGGAGAGTTGAAGGATGTTACGTTGGATTATTGCGGGCCTGGCTACGCTGGTGCTTGCCGGCTGCGGATCGGTGGTCGGGACCTGCGAAGACGGCAGTGGCGGCATCCGCCTGTTCGGGGATAGCGTCGCCAAGCGGTATCTGGCTAAAGGTGTCAGCGAGTATGAGACTGGCAACTACGTCAATGCCAAAACCGCGTTGCAAGGTGTATTGGAGAACCAGTATGCCACTCGACACGAGACATTATGGGCAAACAAATATCTGGCTTTCATCTATTGTGTTTCCGGCGATCAGAAGCTGTGCCGGACGCATTTCAGGAACGTGCTCGAGATCAATCCGAATTTCGATTTATCGGACGCCGAAGCGGGGCACCCGCTATGGGGGCCGGTTTTTCGCAGCGTGAAGGGTGCCGCCTCGAAGTAATCACTCGGAGTTGTTACGGGACATGATCAGCCAACTCGGTCGTTATGAAGTCATCAGTGAGCTAGGCCAGGGGGCTATGGGGGTCGTGTACAAGGCACGCGATCCGCTGATCGATCGCGAAGTGGCGATCAAGACCATCAATCTCAGTCTGGCCCTGGAAGAGCGCGAAGAATACGAGGCGCGTTTCTATCAGGAAGCCAAGGCGGCTGGGCGATTGAGTCATCCGAATATCGTGACCATCTACGATGTGGGCCGCACCGGCGACATCGCTTATATCGCGATGGAATATCTGCATGGTCGCGAACTGCGCGATGTGCTCAACGAAAACAAGATATTGCCTGTAGCGCAGGTATTGGACGTCATCATTCAGGTGGCACAAGGGCTGTCCTATGCCCACGAACATGAGATCGTGCACCGTGATGTGAAGCCGTCCAACGTGATGGTCGTGCGGGACGGGCATGTGAAGATCACCGACTTCGGCATCGCGCGCATGGCCTCTGCCGCGGTGCGCACCCAGACGGGCATGGTGCTGGGTTCGCCCAAGTACATGTCTCCCGAGCAGGTGCTGGGCAAGGTGACCGATCAGCGTTCGGACATCTTCTCCCTCGGTGTGATGTTGTACGAGATGTTGACCGGGCAGGTGCCGTTCATCGGCGAGAACGTCAATGCCATCATGTACCAGACTCTGAATGCCATCCCTGCGCCGCCCAGCAATGCCAACCCGGCGGTACCGGAGATGTTGAACTATATCGTCGCCAAGGCGCTGGCCAAGGATCTGGACGCGCGCTATCAGAATGCAGGTGAGATGGTGAACGATCTGCGCGCTTGCCGTGAATCGTTGCCGCGCGCAACGGATGGAGCGCAACAAGCCAAGCGATCCGCCTTGGTCACGCGGGCGACAGACGGGGATGAAGACAAGGCTGTGATCGCGCTGGGCTTGTCATCATCCTTCGATTCGAATGAGGCGACCATGCGCCTGGCCGCGATGACGGCGAGCAAGGAGGAGGTCGAAGAGCTATCCAAGACCCTGCGCACGGAGCGACCCAGCATGGCTGAGATCAATCGGGCGGCCCCCAAGGCAGCGCAGCATCTTGCTCGTCACAGAGCAGAGCAGCCGGGCAAGGGCGGCGGCTACTTGCTACTGGTCCTCGTTGCCATGATCGTGCTCGGTTTGCTTTCCGCACTTATCTTCTGAGTCCAGCACGCAGGATGGACACTCAAGTCCGGGTCACACTGCATGCATCGCGCGCGCATTTCGTCTTGCTGGTTGCTTCAGCGGTCATATCGATTCTGATGATATCCACGTTACCGATCGCCACTGGCTGGCATTGGGTGGGCTATTTGGTGACCTCGCTCAGCACTGCATGGCTGCTCAGGCGAGATGTGGCGTTACTTTCAAGGCGGTCATGCATTGCGCTTGTGTACGGCAAAGACCGACACATTGTCTTGGAACTGCGCGACGGCGAGCAGATTGCTAGCGAGGTTTGCGCTGATACGCTGGTTTCGCCTTGGCTGGTATTGCTCAATGTGGCTACTGCGGGCCATGGAAGAAGAAGTCTGCTGCTGTTTCCGGACGCGATGCCTGTTGATGGACATCGCCGTTTGCGTGTATTGCTACGGAACTCGGAACGTCTTCAATCTTGAGGGGTCAATATCGTGGGCAGTGCTTCGGGGGTGGTCAGCGGAAAATCCTTGCTGTAATGCAAGCCGCGACTCTCGTGACGCGCCAGTGCGCTTTGCACGATGAGATCCGCCGCTTCGACCAGATTGCGCAGCTCAAGCAGGTCGGATGTCACATGGAAGTTCCGGTAATACTCGCTGATCTCTTCACGCAAGAGGCTGATGCGATGCTGGGCGCGTTGTAACCGTTTGGTCGTGCGCACGATGCCGACATAATCCCACATGAAGCGGCGCAGCTCATCCCAGTTGTGTGACACCACCACCAGTTCATCCGCGTCAGTGACGCGACTCTCATCCCAATCGGGTAGCGGCTCAATTTCCTCCGAACTTCCGGCAAGGATGTCTTGTGCGGCGGCTTCTGCGAACACCAGACATTCCAGCAGTGAGTTGCTGGCGAGGCGGTTGGCGCCATGCAGGCCGGTATGGGCAGTCTCGCCGATCGCATACAGGTCGTCGATATCCGTGCGTGCCGCCAGATCGGCCATCAGGCCGCCGCAGGTGAAGTGCATCGCCGGCACCACGGGTATGGGTTGGCGTGCGATATCTATACCCAGTGCCAGGCAGCGTTCATGGATGGTGGGGAAGTGCTCACGCAGGAAGGCTTCGGACTGGTGCGTGATATCCAGATAGACGCAGTCCAATCCGCCTTTCTTCATCTCGTAGTCGATGGCGCGGGCGACCACATCGCGCGGTGCCAGCTCTGCACGCTCGTCGTGCCAAGGCATGAAGCGGGTGCCGTCGGGCAGTCTCAGGATGCCGCCTTCGCCGCGCACCGCTTCGCTAATGAGGAAAGATTTTGCATGCGGGTGGTACAGGCAGGTAGGATGGAATTGCATGAACTCCATGTTCGCCACCCGGCAGCCGGCGCGCCATCCCATAGCGATGCCGTCGCCTGTCGCGGTGTCCGGATTGGTGGTGTAGAGATAGACCTTTCCGGCACCGCCGGTCGCCAGGACGGTACGCGCCGCGGAGAGGGTAACGACTCTGTCGCTGAGGGTGTCCAGCACATAGGCACCGAAACAGCGTGTCGGAGATTTGCCGATCTTGCGACCGGTGATCAGGTCGATCGCGATGTGATGTTCGAGCACGGTCACATTGGGATGGGCGCGCACCTTGTCGGCCAGCGTCTGCTGGACAGCTTTGCCTGTGGCATCGGCAGCATGGATGATGCGGCGCTTGCTGTGTCCGCCTTCGCGGGTGAGGTGGAAATCCTGACTTGCGTTGTCCTCTTTCGAGAATGGCACACCCTGATCGATCAGCCAGCCGACAGCGGCAGCCCCGCGCTCAACCACGAAGCGCGTAGTCTCGGGGTCGCATAAACCTGCCCCTGCCGTCAGGGTGTCGCGGATGTGCTCATCGTGACTGTCATCGGGACTTAGTACGGCGGCGATGCCGCCCTGGGCCCATGCGCTGGCGCCATCCAGCAGCGAACGTTTGGTGACGATGGCGACCTGTTGCCGGTCGGCCAGCTTCAAAGCCAGCGTCAAGCCGGCCAGGCCGCTACCGATGATCAGAGTATCAAAGCGCAACACGATAGGAGAAATGCGGAGGAATCATTGGCCCGACTATAGCAAAACTTGTGATGAAAACGTGGAAATGAACTTATTTCAAACAGGACTGTCAATTGGCGCGTTACGGGCAAGGCTGACGATGTGCACCCGTCCGGTTATACTCTCGCGCCGCGCATCGTGGCGCAAACAATACAAAACCGGGAAACGGAATGGGTGACAGGGAGGTCGATCAACAGCTGGTGGAGCGCGCGCAGGGCGGCGACAAGCACGCGTTCGAGCTGCTGGTGGCCAAGTATCAGCGCCGTTTGGGGCGTTTGATCTCGCGTTTTGTCCGTAATCCGGGCGAAGCCGAGGATGTCACGCAGGAAGCATTCATCAAAGCTTATCGTGCATTGCCGGCATTCCGTGGGGACAGTGCGTTCTACACTTGGTTGTATCGTATCGGCATCAATACAGCCAAGAACCATTTGCTGTCGCAGGCGCGCAGGGCACCGACCAGTACGCCCATGGATGCCGAGGAGGCCGAGGCCTTCGAGGAAGCCTCGCTGCTGCATGAGGTGTCGACGCCCGAGAACGAGTTGATGAGCAAGCAAGTGGTCGAGGTAGTGAACTCTTCCCTGCAACAGTTGCCTGAGGATCTGCGCACCGCTTTGACGCTGCGCGAGATCGAGGGGCTGAGTTATGAAGAGATCGCATCGGTGATGAATTGTCCGATCGGCACGGTAAGGTCGCGTATCTTCCGGGCGCGAGAGGTGGTGGCAGCGAATTTGCGTCCGTTGCTGGGTACTAGCGAAGACAAGAGGTGGTGAGCATGAAACAGGAAATTTCGGTGTTGATGGATGGCGAGATGTTCGAGGACGAAGCGGACGTATTCCTTGATAAGTTGAAGCGCCACCCCGAGACAGACCGTGACTGGGCCGAATATCACCTGATCGGCGACGCCCTGCGCCAACCCGATCATATCAACCGCGACTTCATGGCGGTCTTCCACGAGCGATTGCAGGCAGAGCCCATCATCCTGGCGCCTCGTCGTCGCCAGCAGCAGCGCATCAAACAGTATGCATTGTCAGCCGCCGCTTCGGTCATGGCGCTGGCACTGGTGGCCTGGCTGTCTATGCAGGTCGGGCAAGAGCCGGCTCCGCAGATGGCCAGTGTGCAACAGCAGAACATGGTGCGCCCGGTGGCATTCCATGCCAGCGACTACTTGATGGCACACCAGGAGTTCTCTCCCAGTGCCGATGTACAGGGGGCGGCAACATACATCCATTCGGTGGCGGCAAAATAGTGCGTATGCAGATCGCGAAAGCCGGGCTGTTGGTCGCATTGTTGCCGCTGTGTGCGGCAATGGTGCAGGCTGATCCCTTGCTGGATGATGCCGACTGGTTGCGAACCATGGCTTTTGCGGCGCACGAGACCAATTACAGCGGCGTATTCGTCTATCAGGCCGGCGGCCGGGTCGAGACCTCCCGCATCACGCATGTGGTCGACAAGCACGGCGAGCATGAGCGATTGCAAGGTTTGGATGGCCAGCGGCGAGAAGTGATACGCAACAACGATCAAGTCTGGCTGCAGCTGGGCGACAAGAAAGTGCACTTCGAGCAGCAACGTCCGCGCCGGGCATTCCCCGCACTCCTTCCGGAGCAGATCCAGAGCCTCAAAGAGAATTACAACATCATCCAGCAGGAAGAGGATCGTGTGGCGGACTACCACGCCCACACGTTGTTGCTGCAGCCCAAGGATACTTTGCGCTATACGCGCAAGATGTGGGCGCACAGCGAATCCGGCCTGCTGTTGAAGGCGGTGGTGCTGGATGAGCGCGGCAAGGTAATCGAGCAATACGCCTTCTCGCAGTTGCAGATCGGCGGCGATATCGAAAGCAAATGGGCTGTGCCCGACGCAAAAGATGCCGCAAAACTGGCGGGGCGCAAGCATCTGTCGCCGCTGCCGCGCCACAATGTGGCGAATGCGGCCAGTGGTTGGCAGGTGGATGGCATCCCGCCCGGATTCAAGAAGATTCTGGAAATGAGCCGCAATATGCGCGACAAGAAGTTCCCCGTCGTGCATATCGTCTATTCCGACGGTCTGGCTGCGCTGTCCGTATTCGTCGAACAGGCCTCCGATGCAGCAGGGTATCGGGCCGGCTTGAAAAGCCAGGGAGCGGTACATATCTATAGCAGGCTGATAGGCGACCAATTGGTGACGGTGGTTGGCGAGCTCCCGCCGCGCGCGGTCATACAGGTTGCCGATTCGGTGCGTTACGCAGGGGTGCCGAATGAATGAGATGCGTGCCATCGTGCGGAGCCTGCATGGCGCCGAGGCGGAGATCGAGCCGGTCGGCGGGAATGGATGTGGTCGTTGCGCGAGCGGTAAAGGTTGTGGGAGCGGAAAGTTGTCCCAACTGTTTTGCAGCAGCAAGCCGCGCACCTTTAAAGTTGGCAATGCTGCTAACGCAAGAGTGGGCGATGAAGTGAACGTCGGACTGCCGGATGGCGTGTTGCTGCGCAATTCGATATTGATGTACGTGTTGCCGCTGACATTCATGTTGGTGGCTGCTTTGCTGGCTTCCGCCCTCTTTGCCGAGGCGCCGGATGGCGCTGCCATGCTGGGCGCGGTGTCCGGATTGCTGGCGGGATTCTTAGTGGTGCGGCAGTTGACGAAACGATCCGGGATGCAAGCTGTGGTGCGCTCGGTCGTGAGTGCCGCCGGTTCCTGAATATAATCTGACAGGAGGTTTGGATGTTCAAACGATCACTCGCGTTACTGCTCGGCATATTGCTGGTGGGCAACGTGTCAGCCAAGGATCTGCCCGATTTCACCGGTTTGGTTGAAAAGCAGGGGGCTGCTGTCGTGAACGTAAGTACTACGCAGGCCGTCTCTGCGCAGCAGATGATGCCCGGTTTGCCCAACCTGCCCGAAAACGATCCCTTCTATGAATTCTTCAAGCGCTTCGCGCCTCAAATGCCGCGCCAACAGGAATCGCAATCACTGGGTTCCGGTTTCATCATCAGTGCGGATGGTTACATCCTGACCAATGCGCATGTGGTGGATCGGGCCGACAAGATCACTGTGCGCCTGACCGACAAGCGGGAATACAAGGCACGCGTGGTAGGCGCCGACAAACGCACCGATGTGGCTTTGCTCAAGATCGAAGCCAGCGGTTTGCCCACGGTGGAGCTGGGCAAACCGGATCAGCTCAAGGTCGGTGAATGGGTGTTGGCGATCGGTTCGCCGTTCGGTTTTGACAGCAGCGTGACGGCGGGTATCGTCAGCGCCAAAGGGCGTTCCCTGCCGCAGGAGAACTTCGTGCCGTTCATTCAGACCGATGTGGCGATCAATCCAGGCAACTCGGGCGGGCCGTTGTTCAACATGAAGGGGGAAGTGGTCGGTATCAATTCCCAGATATACAGTCGTTCCGGCGGGTATATGGGACTGTCGTTCTCCATCCCCATCGATGTGGCGATGGATGTGGTCAAGCAGTTGCGTACCACGGGTAAAGTCACACGCGGGCGCATCGGCGTCACCATTCAGGAAGTGACACGTGAATTGGCCGAGTCCTTCGGTTTGAAGAAAGCCGCTGGCGCACTGATCTCCGGTGTGGAGCGCGGCGGTCCGGCGGATAAAGCCGGGGTGCGGGCGAGCGACGTGATCCTGAAGTTCGATGGAAAGACGGTGGAGAGCTCTTCCGACCTGCCGCGCATCGTGGCGGCAACCAAGCCGGATAGCAAAGTGCCGGTGCTGATCTGGCGCAAAGGCAATGCATTGGAAGTCTCCCTGGTCGTGGGCGAGATCCAGGATCCGAGCGAGCAGGTGGCGGCGCAGATCGACCCCGCCGATGCGCAGACGCAGAGCGTGCTCCGCCTTGGCCTGAGCGTGATCGAACTTACCGACGAACAGAAGGCCGAACTGCAGGTGGAAGGCGGCTTGCTGGTGGTCGATGCCAAAGGCGCTTCTGCACGGATCGAGATGCAGCGCGGTGACGTGATCCTGGCCATAGGCAATATCGAGATACGCACCGTGGCGCAATTCAACGAGATCCTCAAACAAGTGCCGCCGGGCCGCAGTATCGCCTTGCTGGTGCGCCGCAACGACGGCACGGTCTACATCCCTGTCCGTCTGGACGAAAAATAACCCTGCCTTCCGGCAGTGCCCGTCAAAATCGGCTAGAATGCGCGCCCTGCGCAACTACCGAATTTGACGGGATTTTTATTTCAAACCACATGCAACATATCCGTAATTTCTCCATCATCGCCCACATCGATCACGGCAAATCCACGCTGGCCGATCGCATCATCCATCTCTGCGGAGGCTTGGCCACGCGCGAGATGGAAGCGCAAGTGCTGGACTCGATGGATATCGAACGCGAACGCGGCATTACCATCAAAGCGCAAACCGCGGCCCTGAGCTATAAGGCGCGAGATGGGCAGGTGTACAACCTCAACCTGATCGACACCCCTGGACACGTGGACTTCTCTTATGAAGTATCGCGTTCTCTTTCCGCCTGCGAAGGCGCGCTGCTGGTGGTGGATGCCTCGCAAGGTGTGGAAGCGCAGACCGTGGCCAACTGCTATACAGCGCTGGATCTGGGCGTGGAGGTGGTGCCGGTATTGAACAAGATAGACCTGCCATCCGCCAATCCTGAGAACGCCATCGCCGAGATCGAGGATGTGATCGGCATCGATGCGCAGGAGGCGGTGCATTGCTCGGCCAAGACTGGGCTTGGAGTCGAGGATGTGCTGGAATCTTTGATCGTCAAAGTGCCGCCGCCCAAGGGCGATCCGGCCGCGCCCCTGCAGGCATTGATCGTCGACTCGTGGTTCGACAACTATGTCGGTGTGGTGATGCTGGTGCGCATCATCAACGGCACGCTCAAGCCCAAGGAAAAGATCCTGTTCATGGCCACCGGCGCGCAGCATCTGACCGAGCACCTCGGCGTGTTCACCCCCAAGTCGCAGGATCGCGAGTCGCTGTCCGCCGGACAGGTCGGTTTCGTCATCGCCGGCATCAAAGAATTGAAGGACGCCAAGGTCGGCGACACCATCACCCATTTGGCCAAGCCCGCTGCATCCGCTTTGCCAGGTTTCAAAGAGATACAGCCGCAGGTGTTCGCCGGATTGTTCCCGGTGGAATCCAACCAGTATGAAGCGCTGCGCGATTCGCTGGAAAAACTTAAATTGAACGATTCCGCGCTGATGTACGAGCCGGAAGTGTCGCAGGCGCTGGGTTTTGGCTTCCGCTGCGGCTTCCTTGGCCTGTTGCACATGGAGATCGTGCAGGAACGTCTCGAACGCGAGTTCGACATGGACCTGATCACCACCGCGCCCACGGTTATCTACGAGGTGGTGCAGCGCGATGGCTCGGTGATCATGGTGGACAACCCGTCCAAGCTGCCCGACCTGTCCAAGGTCGAAGAGATCCGGGAACCCATCGTGAATGTGAATCTGTACATGCCGCAGGAATATGTGGGCGCGGTGATCACCCTGTGCACGCAGAAGCGCGGCATGCAGATCGACATGAGCTACCACGGCAAGCAGGTGCTGTTGAAATACGAGATGCCGATGGGCGAGATCGTGCTCGATTTCTTCGACAAGCTGAAATCGGTGTCACGCGGCTATGCTTCGATGGACTATGAGTTCAAGGAGTACCGCCCGGCAGATGTGGTGAAGGTGGACATGCTGATCAACGGCGAAAAGGTGGACGCGCTGTCCATCATCGTGCACCGCGCCAACAGCCAGTATCGCGGCCGCGAGGTGGCGGCCAAGATGCGCGAGCTGATCCCGCGCCAGATGTACGATGTGGCGATCCAGGCCGCCATCGGCTCCAATATCATCTCGCGCGAGAACGTGAAGGCGTTGCGCAAGAACGTGCTGGCCAAGTGCTACGGCGGTGATATCTCGCGCAAAAAGAAACTGCTGGAGAAGCAGAAGGCGGGTAAGAAACGCATGAAACAGGTGGGCAGCGTGGAGATCCCGCAGGAAGCCTTCCTGGCGATCCTGCGTGTCGACGATAAATAAGGGGCAGGGAAGATATGACCTTTTCACTCATCATGTTCGTGCTGCTGCTGGTGACCGGCGCCATCTGGTTGCTGGACAAGCACAGCCTGCGCAAGCAGCGCCAGGAAGGCGAGAAAGAGCCGTGGTGGGTGGAGTATTCCATCAGCTTCTTCCCGGTCATCCTGGCTGTGTTCATGTTGCGATCCTTCGTGATCGAGCCGTTCAAGATACCCTCCGGTTCGATGATCCCGACCTTGCACGTGGGCGACTTCATCGTGGTCAATCGATATACCTACGGGCTACGATTGCCCATTCTTAACAAGAAGTTGATCGACATCAATCAGCCGCAGCGCGGCGATGTGATGGTGTTCCATTTTCCGAACGATCCATCGGTCGACTACATCAAGCGTGTGATCGGCCTGCCGGGAGATGAGGTCGTCTATCGGGACAAACAATTGTGGGTGAACGGTGTGCTGCAGACGCGCACCCCGGATGGCGATTTCAACTACGTTGAAAGCGGCCTGCGCTTTGTGCATACCGAACGCTATATGGAGAAAATCGGCGAGCGCGAGCATGCCATGTTGGTCAATCCCGAGCTGGACCAGATCCATCTGGGTAAGGTGGATGACTTTCCGGGGCGGGACCAATGCAGTTATAGTGAGCGGGAGATGCGCTGTATCGTTCCGGCCGGTCATTACTTCATGATGGGCGATAACCGCGACAACAGCCGAGACAGTCGATACTGGGGCTTCGTGCCGGATGAGATGATCGTGGGCAAAGCGTTTCTCATCTGGATGAATTTCGGCGAGCTGGAGCGTATCGGTTTGTCGGTCAAATGAGCGTTTATGGAAAGGAGCAGAACATGTACGGATTGAGCAGTCGGCAGCGCGGTCTGAGTTTTTCTGGCTTTATCATGGGCGCGTTCGCGCTGATCTTTGTGGCCCTGCTGGGATTGAAGCTGATCCCTGCTTACCTGCATAGCGCGCAAATCAGTCAGATATTCCGCGAGATCGTGGCCGATCCGGCGATGCGCACCGCGAGTATCCCGGAAGTCGAGATGTCCTATCGCAAGCGCGCGAATATCAACGACATCCAGGACCTGAAAGTGGAGGATATCGCCATCGTGCGCGAGGAGGGCGGCACTTTGTCGCTGAGCGCGGAATACGAAGTGCGCATCAAGCTGGTCGGCAACATCACCCTGCTGCTCGAATTCAAACCTTCCAGTTCATGATCCGTCGATGAAGCATGCCGCACTGTGCCGACAGATCGGCTACAACTTCACGCAACCGCAACTGTTGCAGCGGGCACTGACGCACCGCAGCCACAATGCGGATCACAACGAGCGATTGGAATTTCTCGGCGACAGCGTGCTTAACTGCACCATCGCCAAACATCTGTTCGAAACCTACCCTGATCTGCCCGAGGGTGATCTGCACCGCTTGCGTTCCAGTCTGGTCAACCAGCAGACATTGGCGATACTGGCCCAGCAGCTCCATCTGGGGCAGCACCTGTTGCTGAGTGAGGGGGAAATCAAGTGCGGAGGTGCCGAGCGTCCTTCCATACTTGCCGATGCGCTTGAGGCATTGTTCGGCGCGGTGTGGCTGGATGCGGATTTTGCGACTGCACAGCAAGTGGTGCTTGGACTGTATATCCCCTTCATCGCCAACATCGACCTGCGCGCGGTGGGCAAGGATGCCAAGACCCAGTTGCAGGAACTGTTGCAGGGACGCAAGCTGCCTCTGCCGAAATACAGCATTGTCGAAACGAACGGTAAGGGGCAGGCGCAGATATTCACGGTAGCCTGCGAAGTCCCGAAACTGAAAGTCATTGCGCGCGGCGAGGGCAGCAGTCGCCGTACTGCCGAACAGATCGCCGCCGAGCGCGCCTATCAACTCATACAGAACCAATCATGACCGAATCCGAAAACCTGCATAGCGGCTTCATCGCCATCGTCGGCCGTCCCAACGTGGGCAAATCGACACTGCTCAATCACCTGATCGGGCAGAAGGTCAGCATCACCTCGCGCAAGGCGCAGACCACACGCCATCGCATCACCGGCATCCTCACCGAAGGCACGACACAATATGTGTTCGTCGATACGCCCGGGTTCCAGACCCAGCACACCAACGCACTGAACCGCAACATGAACCGTGTGGTGACCAGCAGCCTGCGTGAGGTGCACGTGGTGCTGTTCGTCATCGAAGCGCGCCACTTCGATGAGCGCGACCAGCAGGTGCTGGAGCTGCTGCCCAAGGACAGGCCGGTCATCTTGGTCATCAACAAGGCCGACCTGATGAAGGACAAGAACGAACTGCTGCCCTTCATCGAAAAGGTCGCAGCCTTGCGCCAGTTCGATGCCATCGTGCCGGTCAGTGCGCGTCTGGAGAAACATCTGGATACCTTGCTGCAAGCCGTGCAGCCGCATCTGCCGGAGGGTGAGCATCTGTACGGTGAGGACGACATCACCGACCGCAACGAGCGCTTCCTCGCCGCCGAGATCTTGCGCGAGAAAGTGTTCCGTTTCACTGGCGATGAATTGCCGTACTCGGTCAGTGTGGTGATCGAACAGTTCAAGATGGACGGCAAGATGCGCCGCATCAGCGCCGCCATCCTGGTGGACAAGGAAGCGCACAAGGTCATGCTGATCGGCAGCAAAGGCGAGAAGATCAAGGAGATCGCCACGCAGGCGCGCCTCGACATGGAGAAACTGTTCGACGGCAAGGTGTTCCTCGAAGTGTTCATCAAAGTGCGCAGTGGTTGGGCAGACAGCGCGCACATGCTGAAGACGCTGGGGTATGACTAACGCATCTGCCAGACACCGTATTCAGGACGAGCCCGCTTTCGTACTGCATAGCTACCCGTTCCGCGAGACCAGCCTGATCGTGGAAGTGTTCAGCCGCAATCATGGCCGCGTGCCGCTGGTGGCGCGCGGTGCGCGGCGTCCGCGCTCTGCTGTGCGCGGCCTGCTGATGGGGTTTCAGCCGCTCGCCCTGAGCTGGTTCGGCAAGCATGAATTGCGTACTTTGCACAGCGCGGAATGGCAGGGCGGGCAGCCGCAGTTGCAGGGTACGGCCTTGCTGTGCGGTTTCTACCTGAACGAACTGCTGCTCAATCTGATGGCGCGCGACGATCCGCACGAAAGCCTGTTCGACTATTACCAGCAGACGTTGCAACGGCTGGCGCAGGAGCAGGATCATGCCTTCACCCTGCGCAGTTTCGAAAAGCACATGCTGCAAGAATTGGGCTACGCCCTGTCGCTGGAAACGGAAGCGGGCAGTACTCGCCCCGTGGTGCCGGAGCGCAGCTACCGCTATATACTTGAGCGCGGCGCGGTGGCCGAAACGGCGGATAGTTCGCAAGGCATGCCGGTGGACGGAAAGACGCTGCTGGATATGGCGGCTGACGACTACCGCGACGCGGTGACGGCGCGCCAGAGCAAGCAACTGATGCGCATGCTGCTGGACCATCACCTTGCCGGAAAAACATTGCACACTCGTGAACTGATGAGAGATTTACAGAAACTATGATCAAGTTAGGACTGAATATCGACCACATCGCCACCCTGCGCCAGGCGCGCGGTGCGCGTTATCCCAATCTGGTGCGTGCCGCGCTGGTCTGCGAAGAAGCCGGTGCGGATGCCATCACCATCCACCTGCGCGAAGACCGCCGCCACATCCAGGATGCCGATGTCGACATCCTGCGCGGCATGCTGCAGACGCGCATGAATCTGGAATGCGCCGTCACCGACGAGATGATCGACAACGCCGTGCGCGTCAAACCGCACGACATTTGTCTGGTGCCCGAGAAGCGCGAAGAACTCACCACCGAGGGCGGGCTGGACGTGGTGAAGTATTTCGATCAGGTTCAACACGCCACACAACGTTGCACTGCAGCGGGTATCCGCGTCTCGCTGTTCATCGATGCAGACGAGAAGCAGATCGATGCCGCCGTGAAGGCCGGCGCGCCGGTGATCGAGATCCATACCGGCAAATATGCCGATGCCGACAGCGTGCCCGAGCGTGCAGCGGAATTGAAGCGCATCCATGATGCCGTGCAGTACGCGCACGGACTCGGCCTGCAAGTGAACGCCGGCCACGGTCTGCATTATCACAACGTGCGGGACATCGTCGCCATCCCGCATATCGCCGAGCTCAACATCGGTCATGCCATCGTGGCCGAAGCCGTGTTCATCGGGCTGGAGCAAGCGGTCAAGAACATGAAGGCGCTGCTGCGCGCATGATCCTCGGCATCGGCACCGACATCGTCTCCACGGCACGCATCGAGGCGGCCTGCGAGCGGCATGGTGCAGCGTTCGCCGAGCGTCTGCTCACTGCGCAGGAACTGGCGGAGTATTCGGTGCAGGCCCATCCGGCGCGTTTTCTGGCGAAGCGTTTCGCCGCCAAGGAAGCTTTTGCCAAAGCAACAGGACAAGGGCTGCGCCATCCGGTGAGTCTGCACAACATCACAGTCGGTCATGACGCGCTCGGCAAACCGGCTTTTGAGTTCGCGCCGGAGTTGGAAGCTTATTTAAATACACGTGGCGTTTCTCGCCATCATCTGAGCATCAGCGACGAGCATGAACATGCTGTCGCTTTCGTCATTCTGGAAGGGGGAAGTTGATGGGTATCGGACCGGTGATGCTGGATGTGGCGGGCAAGACGTTGACGCCGGAGGACGAGGCGCGCTTGCGCCATCCGCTGGTCGGCGGCGTCATCCTGTTCGCGCGCAACTACGAATCCCCCGCACAACTGGCCGCGCTGACCGCCAGCATCCATGCCTTGCGTACACCGCCGCTGTTGATCGCCGTCGATCACGAAGGCGGGCGCGTGCAGCGTTTCCGCGACGGGTTCACGCGCATCCCGCCCATGCGTGAACTGGGCAAGATATGGGATGCGCATCCCAAACAGGCTCGCCATCTGGCGCAGGAAGTAGGCTTCGTGCTCGCTTCCGAATTGCGCGCCTATGGTGTGGATTTCAGTTTCACGCCGGTACTGGACGTGGATTACGGTGCCAGTACGGTGATCGGCGACCGCGCCTTCCACAGCGAACCGCAAGCTATCTCCGAGCTGGCGCATAGTCTGCTGCAGGGCCTGAAGCAGGGCGGCATGCCGACCGTGGGCAAACATTTCCCCGGGCACGGTTTCGTCGCTGCCGACTCGCATCTGGCGATTCCGGTGGACGAGCGCAGCTACACCGATATCGAGTTGTGCGACATGATCCCGTTCCGGCAGATGGTGCATTTCGGTTTGACCGCCGTGATGCCCGCACATGTGATCTACCCCAAGATCGATGACAAGCCTGCAGGTTTCTCCAAGCGCTGGCTGAAGGACATCCTGCGCGGCGAGCTGGGTTTCGACGGCTGCATCTTCAGCGACGACCTGAGCATGGAAGGCGCGACCGTGGCCGGAGGTATCGTGCAACGCGCCGAAGCAGCGCTACAGGCCGGATGCGACATGGTGCTGGTATGTAACCGCCCCGACTTGGCCGATGAGCTGCTGGCCGGCCTGAAATGGGAGCTGCCGGCCCCCAGTCGCGCTAGGCTGGCGCAGATGCACGGCCATACGCATCCCCGCACCCATGCACAACTGCATGAGGACCCGGATTTCGTCCGTACTTTGCACAACATCGGAAAGATCGGCATGAGCGAGGGCGAACTGCCGCTGGTGTCGTTATAATCAGCCCGGTCATTCTTCACTGAGAGCATCGGCAGGGACATGAGTGAATTTCAGAAAAGTCTATTGATCATCGCGATACTGGTTGTGGTCGCGGTATACGCCTATGGTTACTGGCAGCAGTGGCGCTACCGGCGCAGTCTGGATCGGGGCAATGCCGAGCCGCGCGAGACACAACGCGCCGTCGTGCCGGAGCCAGAAGCTGCGGTGACTACGGCGCCAGTGGAAATTCCAGCCGAGCATTTCATCGCGGACAAGCCCGCCGCAGAGGCCTGCGACCTGCTGGACGACAAACTCGATTTCATCGTCAGCATGACACCCAAGTTCCCGGTGAGCGCCGAGGTGCTGGACGACTTTTGGTCGCGTCGCTTCGATTACGGCAAGACCATCCAGACCTGCGGTTGCAACGCCGCCACCGGCGCATGGGAACGCGTCATTCCAGAAAGTCCGGCCAACTACAGCGAGCTGAAGATCGCCCTGCAGCTGGTGGACCGCAACGGCATCATCAGCGATACCCGTCTGGCGGATTTCCGCGAACTGCTGGGAGAGATCGGGCGCAAGCAGGATGCCGACATGGTGTTGCCGCTGGCCGACAGCGCACTGGAACGCGCACGCGAACTGGATAGCTTCTGTGCCAGCGTCGATCAGATGATCGGCCTCAACCTGATCAGCCGCGGTGAACGCCCGCTGTTCGCCAGCGAAGTCGCGCAAGCCGTGCAGCTGTCCGGCATGAGCTTGCAGGCCGACGGTACCTTCCATCAATTCGCGCCGGACGGGGCCACGCTTTACACCCTGTCCGTATCGGACGGCACGCCGTTCCAGCATCACACGCTGGAGAAGATGCAGGTGACCAGTCTCACCCTGCTGCTGGATATTCCGCGCGTGCAAGAACCGGCCAAGTGTTTCGACGACATGATCCTGCTTGCGCTGGACATCGCGCCCGCGTTGCGTCTCACGCTGGTCGACGACCAACGCGTGATCCTGAGCCAGGGCGCGATCGCCCATATCCGCGACAGCGTCGAAGCGGTCGAGCAACGCATGCTGGCCGGCGGCCTCGTGCCAGGTAGTGCCCAGACCCTGCGGCTGTTCTCCTGATGGATGCGAAGCTGCGTATCGCGCAGTTGCGCGAGGAGATAGATCGGCATAGTTATAACTACTATGTGCTGGATAAACCCTCCATTCCTGATGCGGAATACGACAAGCTTTTTCGCGAACTTCAATATCTTGAAGAAACAAATCCAGCACTTGTGACACTCGATTCGCCAACGAGGCGAGTTGGTGATAGCGCATTGGCTAAACGAGAGGGGTTTGAGTCAGTCCGACATGTAGTGCCGATGCTTTCAATTCATACGGAAACTGATACCGAAGCAAGTGGAGCTTTCAGCTTTGATGCTCGTGTGAAAAATGTACTGGAGACGAGCAGTGAGGTCGAATACGCCTGCGAACTCAAGTTCGATGGCCTCGCAATCAATCTTCGTTATGAGAATGGTTTTCTATTTAGTGCAGCCACACGTGGTGACGGAGAGACCGGCGAAGATGTTACGCAAAATATACTTACCATCAAAAGTATCCCATTGCGGCTTAAAGGATGTGAAGCGGCAGTTTTAGAGGTGCGCGGTGAAGTGTACATGTCGCGCAAAGATTTTAATCGTTACAACGAGAAGCAGCGCGAGAAAGGTTTGCCCACGCTGGTCAATCCACGTAACGGTGCGGCAGGTAGCATCCGCCAGCTAGATCCGAAATTGGCCGCGCAGCGTCCACTGTCATTCTTTTCCTATGGTTTGGGAGAAGTGCAGGGCTGGCAGTTGCCAGCGACGCACAGCGGCATACTCGATGCTTTGAAAACTTTCGGCTTGCCAGTGTGCGATGAACGTGCGGTGGTGAAAGGCGCACAGGCGCTGGCGGAATTCCATAAGCGCGTGGCGGCCAAGCGCGATGCGCTGCCGTTCGATATCGACGGTGTGGTGTACAAGGTCAACAGCCTTGCGCTGCAAAAACAGCTCGGCTTCATCTCGCGTGAACCGCGCTGGGCCGTGGCGCACAAGTATCCGGCGGAAGAGCAAATTACGCTGTTGCGCGACATCGAGGTGCAGGTCGGACGCACCGGTAAGTTGACGCCGGTAGCGAAGCTGGAGCCGGTGTTTGTTGGCGGGGTCACTGTGACAAACGCGACATTGCATAACCTGTTTGAAATACGACGTAAAGATATTCGCATTGGGGATCAGGTCATAGTGCGTCGTGCAGGTGACGTGATTCCTGAAGTTATTGGAAGGGTCGCAAGCTCACTCAATATTCCGAATGGGAATATTTCCCTTGGTGCTGGAAGAGCGGAAGCGCTCATACCCGAAGTTAAGCATATCCCTCGATCTCCATACGTTCACAATTTTCGTATGCCTTTGAAATGTCCTGTGTGCAGAAGTAAGGTTGTGAGAGAAAAAGGAGAAATCGATTTTCGCTGTACCGGTGGTCTGTTCTGCGCCGCGCAGCGCAAGCAGGCCATCCTGCATTTCGCCTCGCGGCGAATGATGGACATTGAAGGACTCGGGGACAAGTTGGTTGATCAGTTGGTAGAAGGCAATCTGATTAGTTCGTTGTCTGATTTATATGATAGGGAAAAAGTAAACCTTCAGTCTTTGGCTAGGCTGGATCGCATGGCAGAGAGGAGCGCGCAGAACATCGTCGCGGCGCTGGAGCAGAGCAAGCGCACCACGCTCAACCGTTTCCTGTTCGCGCTGGGTATCCGTCATGTGGGCGAGACCACGGCGAAAGACCTGGCGCGGTATTTCGGCAAACTGGATGCCATCATGCAGGCCAGCGTCGAGCAACTGTTGCAAGTGCCGGACGTCGGTCCTGTGGTGGCGCAGAGCATCGCGGATTTCTTTGCCGAGGCGCACAACCGCGAAGTGGTGCAGCAGTTGCTCGAACTGGGTGTGCACTGGGACGAGAACGAGGGCACGGCGCATCTGGTGCTGCCGCTCACCGGCAAGACATTCGTACTCACCGGCACCCTTCCCACCATGAGTCGCGACGAGGCGAAAGCCAGACTGGAAGCGCTGGGTGCCAAGGTGGCGGGTAGCGTGTCGAAGAAGACCGATTGTGTGGTGGCGGGTGCCGAAGCGGGCAGCAAGCTGGAAAAGGCGCAGGCATTGAATGTGCCGGTGTGGGACGAGGCGCTGCTGCAGGCTTTGCTGGCGAACAACGGCGAAGGATTCACAGCATGATGAACGATCAGCGCGCGCGTGAGATATTGGCCGCAGCGGAATTGCTGCACGATGCCGACGCGGTGCAGCGCGCTTTGCATCGCGTGGCGCAAGAGATCAACACAGCATTGGCAGGCCAGCATCCGCTGGTGCTGTCGGTGATGGGCGGGGCGGTGGTGTTCAGCGGGCAGTTGCTGCCGCTGCTCGATTTTCCGCTCGATTTCGATTACCTGCATGTCTCGCGCTACGGCAATGAGAAGCAGGGCGGACAGTTGAACTGGAAGGTGGCGCCGCGCGAGAACGTGCGCGGTAAGGTGGTGTTGGTGCTGGACGATATCCTGGACGAAGGTGAGACCATGCTTGCCATCAAGCAGCGTGTGCTGGAACTGGGCGCGACGGCGTTCTACAGTGCGGTGTTCGCCGACAAGGAACATGGCCGAGCCAAGCCCATCAGCGCAGATTTCGTCGGCCTGACGTTGCCGAACCGCTTCGTGTTCGGTTACGGTATGGATATCCACGGCGCGTGGCGCAACCTGCCCGCGATCTATGCAGTGAAGGAGGAATGAAGTGATAGCGATCATCGGCGGTACCGGCTTTGCCCAGTTGTCCAACCTCGTCATCACCCACCGGCAAGTGATGCGCACGCCCTATGGCGAACCTTCCGGCCCGATGACCTTCGGCACCTTGCGCGGTCACGAAGTGATGTTCATCGCGCGCCACGGTTACGGTCACACCATCCCGCCCCATCTGGTGAACTACCGCGCCAACATGTGGGCGCTGCATGACCAGGGCGCGAGCAATGTGGTGGCGATCTCGTCGGTGGGCGGCATACGTTCCGATCTCACACCGGGTGTTCTGGTCGTGCCGGATCAGATCATTGATTACACCTACGGACGTGAAGCCACCTATTTCGACGGGCACGAAAAGACCGTCGCGCATGTCGATTTCACCTGGCCGTACAGCGAGACTTTGCGCCAGCGCATCCTGAGCGCGGCACAGCAGGCGAACGAGCCGCTGCTGAACGGCGGCGTGTATGCCGCAATGCAGGGGCCGCGACTGGAGTCGCTGGCCGAGATCAACCGCTATGAAAAGGACGGCGCAGATATGGCCGGTATGACCGGCATGCCGGAGGCAGCACTGGCGCGCGAACTGGGCGTGAACTACGCCACCATCGCCGTGGTGGTGAACGATGCAGCCGGGCGCCGCAGCAGCCAAGGCGGCATCGTGCTAGACAAGATCGGTGCGGTCGCACAGCCGGCGATGGAGCGCGTGCGTCGCATTCTGGAATGCGTGGTGGAGTGCGATGGCGATTAAAGACGTATTGCGCATGGGCGATGCGCGCCTGTTGCAGCGTGCCGAGCCGATCAGTGACTTCGGCAGCGATGCGCTGAAAGCCTTGCTGCAAGACATGCGCGACACCATGCAGGCGCTGAGCGGTGTGGGGCTGGCCGCACCGCAGATCGGCGTGCCCTTGCGCGTGGTGATCTTCGGCGTGGATAAAAATGAACGCTACCCCGACGCGGAAGTCGTGCCGCAGACCGTACTCATCAACCCCGTTCTGACACCGCTGTCGGACGAGATGGAGGAAGGCTGGGAAGGCTGTCTTTCAGTGCCCGGCATGCGTGGACTGGTGCCGCGCTATAGCAAACTGCGCTATCAGGGGCGCGATGAACACGGCGCACTGATAGACCGCACGGTGAGCGGATTCCATGCGCGCGTGGTGCAGCACGAATGCGACCATCTGGATGGCATCCTCTATCCCATGCGCATCCGCGACATGCGCGACTTCGGTTTCAGCGACGTGTTGTTCCCCGGCCAGAATCTGCAAGACGATTGAACCGTTGCCGCCAGTCGGCACGGAACTTTTCCCCGCGATCGTGCTCTGAACGGCGCGTCCCCTCACCTGGAGAGAACATTGAAACGAATCGCCATCCTGGTCTTCCTGCTTGCAGCAGTGCAACACGCTCAAGCCGACGACCTTAAAGTGCCGCGCAATGCCTTGTGGGAGACGGAATGCGGTGCCTGCCATGTGCAGTTCCCGCCCCAACTGCTGACGGCAGACAACTGGAAGGAAATGATGGACGGCTTGGCGCGCCATTTCGGCTCGAATGCAGAACTCGATGCCAAAGAGCGTAAAGCTATCACGCGATTTCTGGTGGAGAACGCGGGCACGCAGGCGCGCCATCACTCGGCCAGCCTGCGCATCACCGAAACGCCATGGTTCAAGCGCGAGCACCGCAGCATCTCCCCCAAGGAATGGGTGCATCCCGATGTGAAGACTCCCTCAAACTGCAAGGCCTGTCACAACGTGGTCGGCCATACCCGCTGGTCCGAGCGTGACCTGCGCAAGTCGGGTCAGCGCCATGGCGATGATGATTGATACTCAGCGCTGAGTAAGTCCGTTTGCGCTGTCGAAGGACTCACCGCGAACCAGGGACTTGTTCAGTAATTTATCGGCAATGCATTGTTTGTAATAAGGAAAGCCTGAGCGCAATGCTCTGGCATTAATAGGCGCATCGGGAATATGGCCATATAATGCGCGCCCACCGGCATCAAGAGCCGGACAAAATAATTCGTGCGCACTGCAAAGGTGGCGTACAGGAGAGTAGAGATCATGACCCGCCAAATGTTTATTTGGCGTTTCCTCGCTATCGCTATTCCGGCAATTCTGATCGTACTCAGTCTGCATCTGGCTGATCGCTCAACGACGCTGGACAAGTGGCAGCAAAGCATGGAAACGCAAGTGCAAAGGACATCCGCCACCCTGATGGCCGATCTTCGCGAGGCGTCGACGGACACGATGCTGCTGGCCGATGACAGCTTGTTGCAGCATCAGTCCGTACAGGCGATGGATATGCTGGCTGAACGCTTCATATCGCTGGCCCGCTTCCATCCCCATTACCAGCAGATACGTTTCATCGATGTCTCCGGTATGGAACGTGTGCGTGTCAACTCGGTCGGCGGCAAGGTCTGGCGCGTGGCTGAAGATGAATTGCAGGACAAATCCGGGCGCGACTATTTCCAGGAAGCGGTAAGCCTGCCTGCCAACTCTCTACGCCTGTCGCATCTGGATCTGAATATCGAACATGGCCAGATCGAGCGACCGCTCAATCCCATGTTGCGTTTCTCGGTTCCGGTGGTTTCCCCGCGAGGCCGGCGCCTTGGTGTTGTCGTCATCAACTACGGGGTGGCACCGGTGTTGGTGAAGCTGTTCAATACTGAAGACCCGTCCGGTCTGCGCATGATGTTGCTCAATGCGCAGGGGGCCTGGTTGGCCGGTGGTGCCGAGCAGGATCGTTGGGGTGACATGCTTGAGCATGGCCGGACTTTCAAACAGGCGGACCCGCAAGCCTGGTCCATGTTGCCGACGCGGCAAGGAGAAGATTTGGTGAAGTGGGCGTCCGGCCCCGTTCGCGGCGTTACCAGACGCGTGCTGCCGACCGATCTGGTCGACATCGATAATCTGGGCGGCTGGACGAACGACCGCATCAGCAGCGCCGATCCCTACTGGTTGGTGAGCGGGCAGATGGATGTGGCGACGATATTGGCACCGGCCTACGAAAGATTGCAGATCGCCTTGGTGTTGCTCGTTATTGGGCTGTCGATCTGGGCGTTCGTGATGCGCGGCTGGGGCAAGCTCAAGATACTTTCCGCCGCTGCCATGCAGCAAGCGCAAAAATTGGCAAAGGTCGTCGAGCAGACCACCGATCATGTGCTGATCACCGATCAGAAAGGTCGCATGGACTATGTGAATCCGGCCTTCTGTCTCGCGACCGGATACGAACAGCGCGAAGTCATCGGGGAGAATCCGCGCCTGCTGAAATCCGGCCAGCATTCCAGCGAGTTCTACGCGGACATGTGGAAGCGCATCAAACAAGGCGAGAACTTTCAGGACTTGTTCATCAATCGCCGCAAGAACGGCATGCTGTATTACGAGGAAAAGACCATCGCCCCCTTGCTCGATGAAAAAGGCAATGTCACCCACTTCGTCTCCACCGGCAAAGACATCACCGACAGCAAGATAACGCGTCTGGCTTTTTATGATCCGCTCACCGAGTTGGTCAATCGCGTGCTGTTCCTCGACCGGCTGGAGCATGAGATCAGCCATGCCCGCCGCTCCAAGCAAATTATCGCCGTGATGTTCCTCGATCTGGACGGCTTCAAAGGTGTGAACGACGAACTCGGGCACGAAGCAGGCGACCAGTTGCTGGTCGAATTCGCGAGGCGCGTATCCGCATTGATGCGCCGCAGCGATACCTTCGCCCGTATCGGTGGCGACGAATTCGCGGTGCTGCTCAAAGAGATCAAGAACGAATCGGACGCCGAGGATGTCGCCAACAAGATCTTGCAGACCATGGAATCCGAGTGGTGGATAGACGGCAAGCAAGTCTCCATCGGCGTCAGTATCGGCATCAGCCTGTACCCCTCCGAGGAAGTGGATGCCGGCGGCCTGCTGAAAAAAGCCGACCAAGCCATGTATCAAGCCAAGCTGGGCGGGCGCAATCGCTATTCGCTCTATCACCCCTCTATCAGTGAAGCCATCGCGGGCGACTGATCGCCACGATTGAAAAGAAGAAGCCCGCATTTCGCGGGCTTCTTCTTTTACTGCGTCGTGAACTGAACGCTTACGCTTAACCTACCAACTCCTTCAACACGAACGGCAAGATGCCGCCGTTCTTGTAATAGTCCACTTCGATAGGTGTATCGATGCGCAGCAGCAGTGCAACGTTCTGCTTGCTGCCGTCCTTGCGGGTAATGGTCAGCGTCACGTCCTGCTGCGGTTTCAGGTTGTCGTTGATGCCGATCAGGTCGAAGGTTTCGTCGCCGGTGAGGTTCAGGCTGGCCATGCTGTCGCCGCCTTTGAACTGCAAGGGCAGCACGCCCATGCCCACCAGGTTGCTGCGGTGGATGCGTTCGTAGCTTTTTGCAATCACGGCCTTCACGCCCAGCAACTGTGTGCCTTTGGCCGCCCAGTCGCGGCTGGAGCCGGTGCCGTATTCTTCACCGGCGAAGATCACCGTCGGTGTGTGGTCGGCGATGTGTTTCATCGCGGCGTCGTAGATGGCCATCTGTTCACCCTTGTACAAGGTGTAGCCGCCTTCGATGCGGCTGCCGTCTGTGTTGGGCGGCAGCATGAGGTTCTTCACGCGCACGTTGGCGAAGGTGCCGCGCATCATCACTTCGTGGTTGCCGCGGCGCGAGCCGTAGCTGTTGAAGTCTTTCACTTCTACCTTGTGGCCTTGCAGATATTTGCCCGCCGGTGTGGTGGGCTTGAAGCTGCCTGCCGGGCTGATGTGGTCGGTAGTGACGGAATCGCCGAACAGCGCCAGCGCCTTCGCGCCCTTGACGTCGCCGACCTTGGGTGTGGCGGCATCGAAGAACGGCGGACGCGCGATGTAGGTGGAGTCGTCCCACTGGTACAGGTCGCCGGTGGGGGCCTGGATGGCGTTCCACAGCGGCAGGTCCTTGGTCAGATCGGAATACAATTTTTGATACACCGCCGGGTCGGCGGCGAACTTCATCACGGTCTGGATCTCAGCGCTGTTGGGCCAGATGTCTTTCAGATACACCGGCTGGCCGTCTTTACCAACGCCCAGCGGATCGGTATCGAGGTTGATGTTCATCTTGCCCGCAATGGCGTAGGCAACCACCAGCGGCGGCGAAGCGAGGAAGTTCGCCTTCAGGTTCGGATGGATGCGTGCTTCGAAGTTGCGGTTGCCGGAGAGCACGGCGGCGCAGATCAGGTTGTTGTCGGTGATGGTCTTGTCGATGTCTTCGCGCAGCGGACCGGCGTTGCCGATGCAGGTGGTGCAGCCGTAGGCGGCGAGACCGAAGCCCAGCGTGGTCAACGGTTCCAGCAGACCGGCATTGGTCAGATACTCGGTTACCACACGCGATCCGGGGGCTAGCGTGGTCTTGATGTGCGGCGCGACTTTCAAGCCTTTCGCCACGGCCTTCTTCGCCAACAGACCGGCAGCGAGCAGCACACCGGGGTTAGAGGTGTTGGTGCAGCTGGTGATCGCGGCGATGAGTACGTCGCCGTTGCCGATCTCCAAGCCATCCTTACCGGTCGCATAACGTGTATTTAGTTTGTCGGCGGGTTGGTTGAAACCATTCTCGGCGATGGGCTTGCTGAACAGGGTGTTGAAGGTGTCTTTCATCGCAGGCAGTGCGATGCGGTCTTGCGGGCGCTTCGGTCCGGCCAGCGAGGGCACGATGCTGTCGAGGTCGAGTTCCACCACGCTGCTGTAGTCGATGCTGCCTGCCTTGGGGATGCCGAACAGGCCCTGCGCCTTGAAGTAGGCTTCGAAAGCATCCACTTCGTCGGCGGTGCGGCCGGTGTTCTTCATGAACTGCACAGTCACGTCATCCACCGGGAAGAAGCCCATGGTCGCGCCGTATTCCGGCGCCATATTGGCGATCGTGGCGCGGTCGGGCAGGGTGAGGGCGGAAGTGCCCTCGCCGAAGAACTCGACGAACTTGCCGACCACTTTATGTTTGCGCATCAGTTCGGTGACGGTCAGCACCAGATCGGTGGCGGTCACGCCTTCGCGCAGTTTGCCTTTCAGGTGTACGCCGACCACGTCCGGCGTCAGGAAATACACCGGCTGGCTCAGCATACCGGCCTCCGCCTCGATGCCGCCCACGCCCCAGCCGACCACGCCGATGCCGTTGATCATGGTGGTGTGGCTGTCGGTCCCGACCAGTGTGTCGGGATAGGTCACGCCGTCCTTCTGCAGCACGCCGCGCGCCAGATACTCCAGGTTGACCTGGTGCACGATACCGATGCCGGGCGGCACGACCTTGAAGGTGTCGAAGGCCTGCATGCCCCATTTCATGAAGCGATAGCGCTCGGTGTTGCGCTCGAACTCCATCTCCATGTTGATCTTGAGCGCGTTCGGGTTGTTATAGCTGTCGATCTGCACCGAGTGGTCCACCACCAGATTCACTGGGACGAGCGGTTCGATGACCTTGGGGTCTTTGCCAGCTTTGGCGGCGGCATCGCGCATGGCGGCGAGGTCGGCCAGCAGCGGCACGCCGGTGAAGTCCTGCAGCACGATGCGCGCCACCACGAAGGGGATCTCTTCGGTGCGGTCGCCGGTCGGCTTCCAGTTGGCCAGTTCGCGCACATGCTGTTCGGTCACTTTCTTGCCGTCGCAGTTGCGCAGCACCGATTCCAGCACGATGCGGATGGAGACGGGCAGGCGCGAGATGTTGCCGATGCCGGCTTTTTCCAGCGCGGGCAGGGAATACAGCGTGGCTTCCTTGCCGGAAGCGAGTTTGAAGGACTGGCGTGTATCGAACAGGTTGTGGGACATGGCGTAAGGCTCCGGGATGGCGTGAAAACGAGGGCGTGATTATAGACCCAAGCAGCAAAGGGCGGCGAGCGGCGTCTGGCACGGTCTTCCGCCCATACGTGCCGATGCAAGTCAGTCACGCCGTCTTCGCGTATCATTGCGCGGTCTAAAGAATAACCGAGAGTCAGTCGCGTGCCGTTCACCTGGGATACTTCGCTGGTCGTCCTGTCCATCCTCATCGCCATCATCGGCTCGTTGACGGCGCTCACCCATGCGCGGCGCATGCGCGAGAACCGCGGTTACACCGCCACCATCTGGATGCTGGCCGGCGGCAGCACGCTGGGTGTGGCCATCTGGTCCATGCACTTCGTCGGCATGCTGGCGCTGCATCTGCCCGTCCCAGTCGGCTACGATCCTTTCCTGACGCTGCTGTCGCTGCTGCCGGCGGTGATTGCCGCGCTGCTCGCCTTCCGCGTGTTGCGCGAGGTGCAGGTCAGTCGCCGCCTGATCCTGACGGCCGGTGTGCTGATGGGCATCGGTATCAGCAGCATGCACTATCTCGGCATGGCGGCGATGAAGATGTCGCCGGACATCGCCTACGATCCAGCGGTCTTCGCGCTCTCTGTGCTGATCGCCATCGTTGCCTCTTGGGCGGCGCTCTACATCATGTATCGCGAACAGTGGGGGCGGCTGGGGCCGCTCGCGCGCCTGCTGTTGGGCGCAGTTGTGATGGGGGTGGCCATCGCTGCCATGCATTACACCGCCATGTCCGGCATGCACATCTCGGCGGACGCCGTCTGTCAGGCAGGCGACCTGCGCATCGAGCCGCACATCCTGGCGACCCTGCTGTCGCTGACCGCGCTGGTGTGGTTCGGCGGCGGCCTGCTGGCCAGCCTGTTCGACCAGCGCATGGCGCGCCGAAACGCGCAGGCGCTGGCCGAGTTGGAGCAGGAACACCGTGATCTGATGGACAGCGCGGAGCACGATACGCAGGAGATGATCGGCGTGCTGCGCGAGAGCGAGGAACGGTTGCGCATGACCTTGCAAAACGCTCCGGACGCCGTGTTCATCACCGAGCAGGACGGGCGCATCGTCTATGTCAACGACAACGTGGTGAGTCTGCTGGGTTACGGGCGGGACGAGCTGTATGCGATGACGGTGTTCGATCTGGTGCCGGAAGATTGGCGCGAGCGCTATCGCGAAGGCGGCAGGCGCATCGTCAGTGATCACAAGCGGCATGTGATGGAAGTGCGTCTGGTCACCCGCGACGGCAACCGGGTGCCGATGGAACTGAACGCCGTGCTGTTGCCGAACGGTCGGGTGTACGGTTCCTGCCGTGACATCAGCGACCGCAAAGCAGCCGAGCGTGCGCTGCATGATTCGCAGAAGCAGATGCAGACATTCATGGACTCCATCGCCGAGGGCATGTACGGCGTGGACACCGAAGGGTGTTGCACCTTCGTCAATGCGGCATTGCTGCGCATCCTCGGTTATGAGCGCGAAGAGGAATTGCTGGGCAAGCATCTGCATGAAGTGATCCATTACGCGTATCCGGACGGCCGCGCGTATCCGGCGAGCGAATGCCATGCCTATCAGGCCTATATCCGCAACGAAGCCACCCACTCAACCGACGAAGTGTTCTGGCGCAAGGACGGTACGGCCGTTGCGGTGGAATACTGGTCGCAGCCCATGCACAGGAACGGGCAGGCGATCGGTGCGGTGGTCACCTTCCTCGATATCAGCGAACGCAAGAAGAACGAAGTTGCCTTGCAGGAGAGCGTCTCTTTCAGCGAATCCCTGCTGCAGACCATGCCGGTGCCGGTGTTCCATAAAGATACCGAGGGGCGCTATACCGGCTGCAACACCGCTTTCGCGGAGTTCATCGGCAAGAAAAAAACCGACATCATCGGCAAGACGGTATTCGAGATCGCACCGCAGACGCAGTCGGCGGTCTATCGCGACCACGATCTGGACCTGCTCTCCTCGGAAGAAGATGTGCAGGTATATGAAAGCAATGTGAAGCACGCCGACGGCAACTTGCATGACGTGATCTTCCACAAGGCACGTTTGAACGACAGCGGCGGCGTGCCGGTCGGCATCATCGGCGTCATCCTCGACATCACCGACCGCAAGCAATCCGAACGCGACATCCACCAGCTCGCCTTCTATGATTCCCTGACACAGTTGCCCAACCGGCGTCTGTTGATGGATCGTGCTTTGCAGGCCTTGGCGGTCAGCGCGCGCAGCGGTCGCTACGGTGCGTTGATGCTGCTCGATCTGGACGACTTCAAAAAGGTCAACGACAGCAAGGGGCATGATGTCGGCGACCTGATGCTCTGTGAGGTGGCCCGCCGCCTGCGTGCGGCCGTGCGCGAAGGCGACACGGTAGCGCGACTGGGCGGGGACGAATTCGTGGTGGTGCTGGAAGAGTTGAGCATCAGTTCCGCAGAAGCGGCTCCTCAGGCCGAAGCGGTGGCCGAGAAGATCCGCGATTTCCTGAACGAACCCTATCTGCTGGATGGCAATCGCCACCTCAGCTCGCCCAGCATCGGCGTGGTGCTCTATCGCGGGCACCAGGAAGCGTTCGAGAACCTGCTCAAGTTCGCGGATATCGCCATGTACCAGTCCAAGCAGGCGGGACGCAACACCATCCGTTTCTATGACCCGGCGATGCAGGCCGCCATCGATAGCCGTTTGGAACTGGAAGACGAACTCGACATCGCCATCCGCGAACAGCAGTTGCAGCTCTACTATCAGGTGCAAGTCGACGGTTTGCGCCGCCCGCTCGGTGCGGAGGTGCTCATGCGCTGGTTGCATCCGCAGCGCGGTCTGGTGTCACCCGCACAGTTCATCCCGCTGGCGGAAGACACCGGGCAGATCGTGGAGATGGGCATGTGGGCCTTGCGCACCGCCTGCCTGCAACTCAAAGTCTGGCAGCAGAATGCGCATACGCGCCATCTCACGCTGGCCGTCAACGTCAGCGCGCGCCAGTTCCGCAAGTCGGAGTTCGTCGATCAGGTGCGGCGTGTGTTGCTGGAGACCGGGGTGCGTCCATCACTGCTCAAACTCGAGCTCACCGAGAGCACCGTGTTGCTGGACGTGGAAGACACCATCGCCAAGATGCGCGAGCTGAAGTTGCTCGGCCTCAGCTTCTCCATGGACGACTTCGGCACCGGCTATTCATCGCTGCAATATCTCAAGCGTCTGCCGTTGGATCAGATCAAGATCGACCAGAGTTTCGTGCGCGACATCGCCAGCGATCCCAACGATGCTGCCATCGTGCAGACCATCATCGCCATGACCGAGGCGCTCGGCCTGAATGTGATCGCGGAAGGCGTGGAGACCGCGGCGCAGCAGGAATTCCTGGAATTACGCGGTTGCCACAGTTTCCAGGGTTATCTGTTCGGCAGGCCGCTGCCACTGGAAGAATTCGAAGCTTCGCTTTAAGGCATAAAGTCTCACGCGCAGATAGACTGATCTCTTGCCCATGTTATCGATAGGGTGGTAATCCCCTCGCCAATCTCGGGTTAACTCAATTACTATGGCCAAAAATCTATAAGCAGTATCTGGAGGGTGTATGAGTTCAATTTTCAGTGCGATAGATCCGCGCCGCAGCCTGCGTGCAGAGATCAGTCTTGCCAGCGGTGCCATCGTGTTGTTGCTGTCCACGGCACTGAGCTTCTATGCAGCCGACGTGAGCAAGCGCCAGATCGAGCAGAGCGAGGGTGAGTCCTTTGTGCGCCGCGCGCAGACGGTGCTGGATGTGCTGGACCGCGGCATGTACGAGCGCAGTCGCGAGATACGCAACGCTGCGCTGCTGGACGAGATGCGCGACCCGAAGGTGCCCTTGCTGCGCAAGCGCGAATTGATGGAGCGTCTGCAGAAGAACTTCGATGCCTATGCCTGGATCGGTTTCTGCGGACCGGACGGCATGGGACTGGCCGGTACCGGCGGCTATCTGGAAGGCAAGAACCTGTCCAAGCGTCCGTGGTGTACCGAGGGGCGCAAGGGCGACTACATCGGCGACGTGCACGATGCGCTGTTGCTGGCCAAACTGCTGCCCAACCCCAGCGGCGAGACCTTCTATCTGGTGGATGTGGCTTCGCCGGTGTTCGACCACAAGAACAATCTGCTGGGCGTGTTGTGCGGGCATATCTACTGGACTTGGGCATCCGAGGCGCTGGACAGCAAGCTCACGCCGGGTCAGGACATCTTCCTGCTCTCCAGCCAAGGCCAAGTGCTGTCTGGCCCGGAAGCGGCGTGGGCGGACTTCGCCACGATGGCACCAAACACCATGCGGCAGATCAACTCGGGTGACAAAGCGGGTTACCACATAGAGCAGTTCAGCAATGGCCGCACCTATCTGGTCGGCCATGCCACCTCTTCCGGTTACCGTGATTACAAGGGTTTCGGCTGGACGGCGCTAGTGCGCGAGGACATCACCACCGCGTTCGCACCGGCGCGCGCCTTGCAGCGACATATCCTGACGGTGGGCGCGCTGGTCGGTCTGTTCTTCACCTGGCTGACCTGGCTGATGGCGGGGCGCATCGCCCAGCCTATCCGCCGCATCAGCCAGGCGGCGGAAAAGGTCGCAGCGGGCGAGTTGCAATACGACGTGCCGCCGCAGGGCAGCGACAACGAGGTCGGCCACTTGAGCCGGGCCATCCACGACATGGTGGCCAACCTGACGCGCGAGATCAAACAGCGGCGCGAAGCCGAGGCGGGGCTGCGTTTGTCGGCCAAGGTGTTCGAGCAGAACAGCGAGGCCATCATCGTCACCGATGCCGAGAACCAGATCGCGATGGTCAACCGTGCCTTTTGCGAGATCACCGGCTACAGCGAGGAAGAGGTGCTGGGGCGCAACCCGCGCTTCATGGCGTCGGGCCGCCAGTCGATACAGTTCTACCGCGCGATGTGGCGCGAGTTGCTGGACAAGAACAACTGGCGCGGCGAGATATGGAACAAGCGCAAGAACGGCGAGATATTCCCCGAGCTGCTGACCATCAGCACCGTGCGCGACGAGGCAGGCGTGATCACCCATTACATCGGCGTGTTCATCGACATCACCGAACGCAAGAAAGAAGAAGAACGCATCATCCGTCTGGCCAATTATGACGCGCTGTCCGGGCTGCCCAACCGCAACCTGCTGGCGGACCGTGTCGAGCAGGGCGTGGCCCAGGCCGAGCGTAACGGCAGCAAGCTGGCGATGCTGTTCATCGATCTCGACCACTTCAAGAACATCAACGACTCGCTCGGTCACGACATCGGCGACGAACTGCTGAAACAGGTCGCGGAACGGCTGAAGGCCTGTCTGCGCCGCACCGACACGTTGGCGCGGCAGGGCGGTGACGAATTCATCGCGCTGGTCACAGACATCGAGAACGAGACCGAGGCGGGCTATGTGGCGGAGAAGATGGTGTCGGCCTGCGCCAGCGGCTTTGAGGTCAACGGCCATCTGCTGCATGTGACACCGAGCATCGGCATCAGTATGTGCCCAGAAGACGGCAACACACAGGTTCAGTTGATGCGCAACGCCGACCTGGCCATGTATCGCGCCAAAGACAGTGGCCGCAACCGCTTCGCCTTCTACGAAGAACAGATGAACATCAAGGCGGTGGAGCGCCTGCGTCTGGAGAATGACCTGCGCAGTGCCATCGACCAGCAGCAATTGATGCTGTATTACCAGCCCAAGGTGGCGTGCGCCGACAACAGGGTGGTGGGGCTGGAAGCGCTGTTGCGCTGGCAGCATCCCGAGTTCGGTTTCGTCTCCCCGGCGGCGTTCATTCCGGTGGCGGAACAGACCGGCCTGATCAACGAGATCGGCGACTGGGTGTTGCGTCAGGCCGTGCTGCAGCAGCGTCTGTGGCAATCGCAGGGGCGCACCATCGTGCCGGTGGCGGTCAATCTTTCCGTCGCACAATTCCAGCAGAGCGACCTGGTAGAACGCATCCAGCGCATCGTGCGAGAAGGCGGGCTGGAACCGCGCTACATCGAACTCGAACTGACCGAAAGCATGCTGATGGAGTCGGTGCTCGACCATGGTGATGTGCTGGAGCGTTTGAACAGTGGCGGCTTCAACCTGTCGCTGGATGATTTCGGCACCGGCTATTCCTCGCTCAGTCGCCTGAAGATGCTGCCCATGAATGCGCTCAAGATCGACCAGTCCTTCGTGCGAGACATCGCCAGCGATGAGAACGACCGCAGCATCGTCAGCGCCACCGCCGCGCTGGCACATGCCATGGGCATGAAGGTGATCGCGGAAGGCGTAGAGCAGCCGGGTCAGCTGCAATTCATCCAGTCGCTGCAATGCGAGGAATATCAGGGCTATCTGTTCAGCCCGCCGTTGCCGGCGGCCGAGGCAGTGCGCTTCTTGGGGTGATGGCATGCGTTTGACCACCAGATTCCTGTTGTTGCGCGCGGTCGTGTTCGTCGTATTGGGGGTGCTGGTATGGCTGTCGTTTGACGCGGTGGTGGATCGCATCAACATGCAATGGGGGCGCGAGTTCGCCCAGCGCCAAGTGCTGTTCGACAAGTACCGCACATTGTCTCCGCTGATCCGCGAGATCGAGCTGGCCCGCAAGATGGCCGCCGAGCCGGCGCTGATTGGCATGGCGCTGAACGAGCATGACCCGCTCGCTCGCAAACGCGGCCTGCAGGTGCTGGAGGAATACCGCTACCGTTTCCGCGAGCACAGTTATTTCGCAGCTTTTGCCCATAGCGGGAACTATTACTACAACGACGACGCGAACGCTTATGCCGGCAAGCAGCTGCGCTACACGCTGAACCCCAAGAGCGCCAACGACCAGTGGTTCTACGCCACGCTGCAGGACGGCATGGACTATCAGGTGAACGTCGATCCGGATGTGCATCTGGATGTGGTCAAGGTGTGGATCAACGTGCTACTCAAACAGCGCGGCAAGGTGCTGGGTGTGGTGGGGACGGGTATCGAGCTGACGGACTTTCTGAAGGAGAGCGTGGATATCCATCAGCCGGGCGTGGACAACTTCTTCGTGGACAAGAGCCTGGCGATCCAGCTCTCCACCGATCCCGCGATGATCGATTACGCCAGCCTTACCAAAGAGGTCGATCAGCGTATCCGTATCGACCGCTTGTTCACGCGTCCGGCCGATATGGCGGCGATCCAGCGAACCGCTGAAGCGTTGCGTAGCAAACCGGACGGCGAGATTGCCACACTCTGGGTGCACTATCAGAGCGGGCGTCATCTGCTGGGGATGGCCTGGTTGCCCGAGCTCGGTTGGTACGACCTGACGCTGATGGATGAGCAGAGCCTGAGCATGCTGCATGAATACAACTGGGTGCCGATGCTGTTCGTGATGCTGTTCCTGGCCGCCCTGATGTTGTTCGGCTGGCTGTTCAATCGCTGGGCGTTGACACCCATCTGCCGTCTGAATCAGGCGATGCGTGCGATCCAGAGCGGCGACGACAAACTGGAGCCGCCCATCGTCGGCAAGGGCGAGGTGGAGGCGTTGTCGCACTCGTTCCGGCAGATGGTGGAGACGGTGCGCGGTGCCAATCATGCACTGGAACGAAAGGTGCAGGAACGCACCGAGGCGCTGCAGCGCCTGAGCGAAGTCGATCCGCTCACTGGCCTGCTCAATCGACGAGGCATGATGGCGCGCTTCGAGCAGGAGATATCGCGCCAGGCTCGGCAAGACGGCACGCTTGGCCTGCTGTTGCTCGACCTCGATCACTTCAAGGATGTTAACGATACCTATGGTCATGCCGCAGGCGACCTCGCCTTGTGCGCCGCCGCCAAGGTGCTGGGCGGCGTGATGCGCGCTTATGACCATGCCGCGCGCTGGGGCGGCGAGGAGTTCCTCATTCTGCTGCCGGACTGCAGCGAGGAAGATCTGCTCGCTATCGCGGAGCGTATACGCACCCGTATCGAAGCGCTGAAGATAGAAACCGGACAGCACCAATTCTCTTTCACGGCCAGTATCGGGGCGCATCGGCCACTTTCGCCACAGACACCGGATGCCATGTTGCAGCAGGTGGACCGCGCGCTGTATGCGGCCAAGGCGGACGGACGCAACTGCGTGCGCCTGTCATCCGGAACGGGCAAGTCGTGAGTGCATTGCGCCGTATCCTCGCCCTGAGCGTGTCGCTGACGCTGTTCGTCACTGCGGCACAAGCCGCTCAGGAAGTGCGTATCGGCATACTGTCCTTCCGTCCGCTGGAGCAGGCACGGCAGCAGTGGCAGGCCACGGCCGACCATCTGAACGCGCATATCCCCGGCTACCGTTTCAGCGCCCAGGTGATGTATTTCCCCGACATCGAACAGGCGATGGCAGAGGATCGCTTCGATTTCGTGCTGACCAATCCCGAGCATTACATCGCGCTGCGCGCCCACTATGGTCTGTCATCCATCGCCACACTGATGCCGCTGGCGGAAGGTCATCCCGTCAGCCAGTTCGGCGGTGTCATCTTCACGCGCGCCGACCGGGCCGATATTGACAAGCTGGAAGACTTACGCGACAAGATAGTGTCGTCGGTTCAGGAGAAGTCGTTCGGTGCCTACATGATGCAGCGTTGGACCCTGTACAAGCACGGCATCGCCATCGTCGAGATCGGCCGCATGCGCTTCACCGGCATGCCGCAGGACAACGCGGTGTACGACGTGCTGTCGGGCGAGGCGGACGTGGGATTCGTGCGCACCGGACTGCTGGAACGCATGGTGCGCGAAGGCAAATTGAAGATGGAGCAGGTGAAGATCATCAATCGCCAGCCCGTGGACAGTTTTCCGCAGGTCCTGTCGACCGAGCTCTATCCGGAATGGTCGTTCTCCGCCATGCCGCGCGTGCCAGAGCACCTGAAGAAACAGGTCGCGCAAGCCTTGTTTGAGATAGCGCCCGATGACAAGGCAGCGCGCACCGGCAACTATTACGGCTTCTCGCCGCCGGGCAACTATGCGCCGGTGGAGGCGGCGATGACGCGGCTGCGCATGATGCCGGATCAGACGGTGGAATTCGACCTGCGCGACATCCTGCATAAATACCTTTACCCGTTACTGCTGTCCGCTACGCTGGTATTGCTGCTGGTGCTGTGGGCGGTAGCCCATCTGGTGCAGGTCAATCGCCGTTTACGCGCCAGTTTTCGCGAGCGCGAGCGGCTGGACGAGGCACTGCAGCAGGCCAATGCCACGCTGGAACACAAGGTGGCGACGCGCACGCGGGAACTGCAACAGAGCGAGGCGCGTTTCCGCGAGATCATGCAGTCCAGTCCGATCGCCATCCGCATCGCGGTGGATGGGGGGCATCGCGTGGCGTTCGCCAACCCGGCCTACGAGACCTTGCTGGGGGTGGCGAGCGGCGAGGCGCTCGATGCCGATCCGCAGCAGTTCTATGCGGATCCTGCGGACTATCAGGAGCTGCTGCGGCGACTGCAATCCGGTGAGCAGATCAGCGACCGGCTGGTCGAGCTGAACTTTGCACGGCGCGGGACACGTTGGGCGCTGGCTTCCTATATGCACTTCGACTACGAGGGACAGCCCGCCATCCTCGGCTGGTTCTATGACGTCACGCCCATGAAGCAGATCGAGCAGGCGTTGCAGCAGAGTGAAGCGCGCTTCCGCCAGATGTTCGAGGTCCATTCTTCACCCATGCTACTGATCGACCCGGAGAGTGGTGCCATCGTGGACGCGAACAATGCTGCCGCGGCTTTCTATGGTTACGGAGAAGCGCGGATGCGGCAGATGAACATCAGCGATATCAATACCCAGACGCGCGAGGAACTGTTGCACGAACGCCAGCAGGCGTTGCGAGAGGAACGCAACTTCTTTGTGTTCCCGCACCGGCTGGCCGACGGCAGCCTGCGCACGGTGGAGGTGCATTCCTCGCCCGTCGAGGTGGACGGGCGCAAATTGCTGTTCTCCATCATCCACGACATCACCGAGCGTCAGCGGCTTGAACAGCAGATGCACGAACTGGCGTTCTACGATGTGCTGACCGGTCTGCCCAACCGCCGCCTGTTGCTCGACCGCTTGCACAAGGCGCTGGCGACCTGTGACCGCACGCGCCGTCATGCCGCGCTGATGTTCCTCGACCTGGACCATTTCAAGACGCTGAACGACCTGCACGGCCACGACATCGGTGACCGCATGCTGTTCGAGGTGGCGCAACGGCTGCGCACCTGTATCCGCGAGGAGGATAGCGTGGCACGCTTCGGAGGCGACGAGTTCGTGGTGATGCTGGAAGCACTGTCTAACGACACACAGGAAGCGGTGGTGCAGGCGGAAACGGTGGCGGAGAAGATCCGACTGGCGCTGGCGCAGCCCTACCTGTTGCCGCGCGATGCCGGCGATCCCATCACCCATCACTGTTCGTCCAGCATCGGCATCACCATTTTCCGCGAGCAGTCGGACGGTGTGGAGCAGTTGCTGAAGTGGACCGATATGGCGATGTACCGCGCCAAGGATGCCGGGCGCAACAGCATCCGTTTCTTCGATCCGACCATGCAGGCGGCGGTGGAGACGCGCGCCGCGCTGGAATCCGACCTGCATGAGGCGCTGGCGCAGCAGCAGTTCGAACTTTTCTATCAGGTGCAGGTGGATGCTGCGCGTCGTCCGCAAGGGGCGGAGGCGCTGTTGCGCTGGCGTCATCCGCAGCGCGGGCTGGTGTCGCCGCTGGAGTTCATCCCGCTGGCGGAAGAGACCGGGCTGATCCTGCCCATCGGTGCCTGGGTGCTGGACACGGCTTGCGCGCAGCTCAAGGTCTGGCGCGGTCATGCGCAACTGGGCAACCTCGCGCTGTCGGTGAACGTCAGCGCGCGCCAGTTCCGTCAGGTGGATTTCGTGGAGCAGGTACAGGCGGCGGTGATGCGGCACGGCATCGCGCCGACCGCGCTCAAGCTGGAACTGACCGAGAGTCTGGTGCTGGAGGACGTGAATGATTCCATCGCCAAGATGAAGGCGCTGCACGAGTTCGGCGTCAGTTTCGCGATGGACGATTTTGGCACCGGTTATTCCTCGCTCTCCTATCTCAAGAACCTGCCGCTGGATCAGCTCAAGATCGACCAAAGCTTCGTGCGCAGCATCGCCAGCGACAATGCCGACCGGGTGATGGTGATGACCATCGTCGACCTGGGCATGAACTTCGAACTGGACGTGGTGGCCGAAGGCGTGGAGACGGAAGAACAGTTCACCCTGCTGCACCGCTACGGTTGCGGTAACTTCCAAGGCTATCTGTTCGGCAAGCCGTTGCCGTGCGCGACGTTCGAGGGGCATATCATCGAGATGGTGCAACATGGCAAAGCGACAGGACGCTGACCTGCAGGCGAACTCCCAACACATCCCGGCCATCCTGCAGAAGATGCAGGAGGTGCTGGATCTGCACGCGCTGGTCTCTATCACCGATGCCAACGACCGCATCGTGCATGTCAACGACAACTTGTGCGCCATCAGCGGCTATGCGCGCGAGGAACTGGTCGGCCAGCATCACCGCATCCTGCTCGCCGACGTGCAGCCGGCTGCGTTCTTCGAGGCCGTCTACCGTAGTCTTTATGCGGGCGAGGTGTGGCAGGGCGACATCTGCAACCGCACCAAGCGCGGCGACCGTTTCTGGGTGCGCACCACCATCGTGCCGGTGCCCGATGCGCAGGGAAATTTCGAATACTTCATCTGCATCCGCACAGACATCACCGAGAGCATGCGCCAGCAGCGCATGCTGGAAGAGGCGCAGCGGCTGGGGCGGCTGGGTTACTGGGAGCTGGACCTGCTCAACGGCAAGCTGACCTGGTCGGACGAGATTTACCGTATCTTCGAGATCGACGCGGCGCGCTTCGGTGCCTCTTACGAGGCCTTCCTCAATCTGATCCACCCCGAGGACCGCGCGCTGGTGGCGGACAGTTACGAGCGCTCGGTGCTGGAACGCAGCGACTATGCCATCGAGCACCGCCTGTTGTTCCCCGACGGGCGCATCAAGTGGGTGAGCGAGCACGGTCACACCGACTACGATGCGGAGGGGAAGCCGCTGACCTCGATGGGTACGGTGCAGGATATCAGCGAGCGCAAGGAGGCCGAGGAGCAGTTGCGCATCTCGGCCATCGCCTTCGAGACGCAGGAAGCCATCATCGTCACCGACACGCAGCCGCGCATCATCAGCGTCAATCGCTCGTTCGAGCGCCTGACCGGTTATTCCGCGGCCGAGGCCATCGGCAAGAATCCCAACATCCTGCAGTCGGGTAAACACGACAAGGCCTTCTATCGGGCGATGTGGAGCGAGCTGCTGGAGAAGGATGCCTGGTCGGGCGAGATGTGGGACAAGCGCCGTGACGGTACGTTGTATCCGAAATGGGTGACCATGTCTGCGGTGCGCAGCGTGGGCGGCGAGGTCACCCACTATGTCGCCATCTTCATGGACATCAGCGAGCGCAAGCGCGCGGAGGAAGAGATCCACCGGCTGGCCTTCTTCGACACGCTGACCGGCTTGCCCAACCGCCGCCTGCTGACCGACCGCCTGCAGCAGGCGCTGGCCGGCAGCCAGCGCAGCGGCGGCTACGGCGCGCTGATGTTCATGGATATGGACAATTTCAAAGTGCTGAACGACACGCGCGGCCACGATATGGGCGACCTGCTGCTGGTTCAAGTGGCGCAGCGCCTGCAGAAGTGCGTGCGCGAGAGCGATACGGTGGCGAGGCTGGGCGGCGACGAGTTCGTGGTGATCCTGCATGAGCTGGGTGATGCGCCGATGCAGGCGGCGAGCCAGGCGGAGATCTTGGCCGAGAAGATCGTGGAGGAACTGGGCCTGCCCTATCAGTTGAAGGGGCTGGAGCATCACGCCAGTGTCAGCCTGGGCGTGTGCCTGTACCACGGGCACGATGCCAGTCTGGAAGAACTGCTGAAGCGGGCCGACACCGCTATGTATCAGGCCAAGCAGAGCGGCCGCAACATGGTGCGCTTCTTCGAGCGCGCGATGCAGGTGGCGGTGGAAGCGCGCGCGATGCTGGAAGGGCGGTTGCGCCATGCGCTGGCGCGCGACGAACTGGAGCTGTATTTCCAGTCGCAGGTCGGCGAGGGCGGGCGCATCGTCGGCGCCGAGGTGCTGCTGCGCTGGTTCAACGCCGAACAAGGCTTCATCTCGCCGGCCGAGTTCATCCCCATCGCCGAGGACAGCGGACTGATCCTGCCCATCGGTGCCTGGGTGCTGGAGTCAGCCTGCGCACAGTTGCAGCAGTGGGCACAACAGCCCGCGCTGCGTCATCTGTCATTGTCGGTCAACGTCAGTGCCCGCCAGTTCCGGCAGCCCGGTTTCGTCACGCTGATGGCGCAGACGCTGCGGCGCTTCGGCATCCAGCCGGAGATGCTCAAACTGGAGCTGACCGAGAGTCTGGTGCTGGCCGATGTGGACGACACCATCGCCAAGATGGGGGCGTTGCGCGCGTTGGGCGTGCGCTTCTCCATGGACGACTTCGGCACCGGCTATTCCTCGCTGTCTTACCTCAAGCGTCTGCCGCTGGACCAACTCAAGATCGACCAGAGCTTCGTGCGCGAACTGGAATCGGACAGCAGCGATGAGGTGATCGTGCGCACTATCATCGATATGGCGCGCAACTTCGGATTGAACGTGATCGCCGAGGGTGTCGAGACCGAGGCGCAACGCGACATCCTGCATCGCAATGGCTGTCACGACTATCAGGGTTATCTGTTCAGCAAACCGCTGCCGCTGCAAGCTTTCCAGGCCTTGCTGCAGGATAGTGGCAAGGCCTCCTGAGAACTTCTTCTCCGTCGGATTGAACCAATTCCATGCCGCCCGGTCGCAGGCGTCGGGGTGTAGCGCCCCCAGGTGCGGCGCTAAATGATGCGCGCGAGATTGTCAACTTTGCAAAAATCAAAACGCCTATAGAATCGCGCCCGTTTTCGAGGAGCCATAGAACGATGTCGGATAAAGAAGCAGCGCAGGTGAAGGTCTGGGACGTGCCGGTCAGGGTGTTCCATTGGGCGCTGGTGGCGGGATTCGTCGCCGCCTATCTCTCCGCCGAGATGCACAAGATGGGGCTGCATGTCTGGGTGGGCTATACCTTGGTCGCCTTGCTGTTGTTCCGTGTGGTGTGGGGATTCACCGGTAACCAGTACGCGCGCTTCAAGTCTTTCATCTTCACGCCGCAGGAGACGCTGGCCTATGTGCGCGCCATACGCAGCGGTCACGCCAAGCATTATTACGGCCACAACCCGGCCGGGGCGCTGATGGTGTTCGCGTTGCTCGCGTTGCTGCTGGCGATTTTCGGTAGCGGTCTGGTGACATTGGCGGTGATCGATTTCGAAGGGCCGCTGTTGTTCCTGGCCAACGAGGTCAGCGACGAGACGGCGTATCTGTTCCGCGATGCGCATGACTGGATGGTGAATATCGCGCTGATTCTGATCCCGTTGCATCTGCTGGGGGTGGTGAGCGGCAGCCTGCAGCACAAGGAGAATCTGGTGCGGGCGATGGTGACGGGCATGAAGCGCAAGGTGCCGACAGAAGGATGAGTTAAAGAGTTCAATAAAAGTAAGTTCGATTTTTCAACAGGAGGAAGCAATGCAAGTGAATCAACGCTACAGAATGATGCTGGCCGTCGCACTGCTGGCTTGGACAGGTCTGGCATCCGCGCAGGAAGCGCCGCTCGATCTTTCCACACCGGCGCAGGCCTACGCACAACGCGCGATGCCGATGATGCTGGCCGCGAACGACAGTGTGGCAGCAACCCAGACGTCATCCAATATCGTCAAGCCGGCCGCGCAGCCGGAATTCGAACCTTCGCTGTTCACCGGCAGCAACGCCCACATGGCGCTGGGTCTGGCCACCATCGTCACGGCGCTCGCCACCGGCGCGACCGCGCCCGGCGAAGGATGCGAAGACACATGTCCGCCCGGCTATGTTGCCCCCCCGCGCGAGACCGACGGCACACACGCCAAGCTGGCCAAGGTCACTACGGCGCTGGCCATCGCGACCGTGGCAACCGGCTTGTACTACCACTGGGACGACTTCCATCTGGAAGACGGTCTGACCGATCCGGATAACCTGCACGTCATCCTCGGCATGACCGGTGCGGCGCTGATGGCCTATGCCACCGCCAAGTCGGCCGGTTCGACCACGCCGGTGAGTCATGCCGGTATGGGTATGGCCGGTGCCTACGGCATGATCGCCGCCGTCAAGATCGCCTGGTAAGGGAAACATCATGAAGAGACTTACTGCGATGTTGATGGTGCTGGGGCTGTTCGTTGCGTTGCCTGCGGTCGCCACGCCGGCCAGCGACACGTTGCTGGCGCGTTACAAGGCTGAGGGCGCGAAAGCACCCGATGCCGCCAAGGCGAAGAAGGACTGGACGCGCGAGGAAGTGGTGGAAGGCGAGAAGATGTCCTGCGCCACCTGCCACGGTACCGATTTCAGCAAGCCGGGCAAGCACCACCGCACCGGCAAGGTGATCGAACCGATGTCGATGAAGGTCAACGCGGAGCGCTACAGCGACGTGAAGAAGATCGAGAAATGGTTCAAGCGCAACTGCAAGGATGCCTGGGGGCGCGAATGTACCGTGCAGGAGAAGGCTGATTTCCTGACCTTCATGCTGGCTCAATAATTCCGGAGAACGAATATGTATATGAAGATTAAATCCATGATCCTGCTGGCGGCCCTGTTGGGCGCGACCGGCGCGGCGCACGCCGAAGAATCCGTGTGGACTTGGCTGGGCACCATCTGGCGCCAGAACGAAGTGAACCCCGTAAGCAATGCGGCCTGGCAGGAGGAATGCGGTTCCTGCCACTTCGCCTACCAGCCCGGCCTGCTGCCCACCCAGTCGTGGGAGAAGATGCTGGACGCCAAGGCACTGGAAGACCATTTCGGCGAGAACGCCGAGCTGGACGCCGACACGCTGAAGGAAGTGCGCGCCTTCGCGCTGGAGAACGCGGCCGACAAGTCCTGGTACAAGCGCGCCCGCAAGATCGCCAAGGCGACCGAGAACGGCGAAGCACCGCTGCGTATCACCGAGGTGCGATACATCAAGCGCAAGCACCACGACATCCCCGAGAAGATGGTCAAGGGCAACAAGGATGTGAAGTCGCTGAGCTACTGTGATGCGTGCCACACCCAGGCCAAGAAGGGTGTGTTCGACGAGGACACCGTGCGCATCCCCAACTATCCGGATTGGGAAGACTGATCGTATCTTGTTGATCGCATGAAAAAAGGCAGCTTCGGCTGCCTTTTTTCATGGCGGGTATAGGCATGTATATAGGCCGTTGTATATATCGATAATTGATAGTGCCGCAGTTATAGTGCGCGGGCGCTTGCCCAAGGGAGGGCAATCATTTCATTTGGAGACGTTATGCAGACACAACAGGAACATGCATTCGAGTTCACCGGCAAGGGCTGGGAATATTTCAGGATATGGATCGTCAATCTGCTGCTGTCCATCCTCACGCTGGGTATCTACAGCGCTTGGGCCAAGGTGCGCCGTCTGCAATATTTCTACCGCAACACACAGTTGGCCGGTGCCAGCTTCGAATACCACGGCACGCCCATCGCCATCCTCAAGGGCCGCATCATCGCTTTCGTGCTGCTGGCGGCCTACACCGTCGCCGGGCAGATGAATCCGCTGCTGGGCATCCTGATCTTCCTGCTGCTCGCAGCGGTGATGCCGTGGCTGATCGTGCGCTCCTTGCGCTTCAAGCTCGCCAACAGCAGTTATCGCGGCCTGCGCTTCGGTTTTGCCGGCAGCGACGGTGGCGCATACGCTGTGTTCCTGTTATTCCCCATCCTCACCCTGCTCACGCTGTACCTGCTGGCGCCACTCACGCATTACAAGATCAAGCAATACCAGCATAACAACAGCCGCTTCGGCGACACCTTCTTCCGGTTCGATGCCACGCCGGGAAACTTCTACAGCATCTATCTCAAGGCTTTTGGGTTGCTGCTGCTGGCCGGTGTGTTCTTCGGCATCTCCGCCGCCTTGCACATGCCTGTCCTGATGGTGGTCCTGCCGCTGCTCTATCTGTACATCGTCGGTTTTCTGGCGGTGCGTTTGCCCAACCTGATCTGGAGCAAGACCGGTCTGGGCGAGCATGACCTGTACAGCCGTATGGAAGTCGGCAAGTACCTGTGGATCGCTTTCACCAACCTGCTGGGCATCGTGTTGACGCTGGGCCTGTACATCCCCTTCGCGCAGATCCGCATGGCGCACTACAAGTTCAGTTGCATGGGACTGCTGGCGCAGGGTGATCTGGCCGAGTTCGTGGCGGGGCAGGTGCAGACGGACAGTGCCACCAGCGAAGAGACGGCCGAGATGTTCGATCTGGATATCTCGCTCTGATATGGTCACTGCGCAATATTTCGACGGGCGCACTGCCGCCGCGCATGGGGTGACGCTGACACTGGACGACGAATGGTTGCAGATGCGCGGCGATCTGCTGGCGCACGAGTGGCCGTTGCGGGATGTGAAGGTCAGTGAGCGTCTGGGTGATACGCCGCGCCGCATCACGTTACCGGATGGCGGTCATTGCGAAGTGACCGACCATGCCGCGCTGGATGTGTTGCTCAAGCAGGGCGGTTATCGCCAGAGCTGGCTGGACGGCATGCAGCACAGCATGCGCTGGGCCTTGCTCTCGGCACTGCTCATCGTGCTCATCTTCGCCGCCGCTTACCGTTACCTGTTGCCTTGGGGGGCCGAGGTCGTCGCGCGCAGCATCCCGCCCAACATGTTGCAGAAGATGGGCGCGTCTTCCTTGCAGACGCTGGATAAGCTGATGCTGGAGTCCAGCAAGCTCCCCCCCGCGCGTCAGCAGGCACTACGCGACGCTTATGCCAAGTTGTCACCCTTGCCCGACGCGCAGCTAGCCTACCGCATCGAATTCCGCAGCGCGTCGCAGATCGGCCCCAACGCCTTCGCCTTGCCGGACGGCAACATCGTCATGCTGGACGAACTGGTCGCGCTAACCGATAACGACGACGAGATCATCGCCGTATTGGCGCATGAACGCGGCCATGTCGAGCAGCGTCACGCCTTGCGCATGGTGTTGCAGAGCTCGGCGGTGGGTCTGGCGATGACCTGGTATATGGGCGACGTCAGTTCATTGCTGGCGACGGTGCCGGCCATGCTGGTGCAAGCCAGCTACTCGCGCGACATGGAACGCGAGGCCGACGAATACGCGGCGCGCACCTTGCAGTTGAACGCGAAATCCACCTGTCTGCTGCCCGACATCCTGCTGAAACTGGAAGCCGCGCATGCCAAACGTCTGGCCGAAGCCAGCAAGGACAACGGCGGCTCGGTGATGGACTATCTGGCCAGCCACCCGGCCACACAGGAACGTTCCGCGTTGCTCTGCCCCGCGCATTGATCCGCTCGCTGCGGTATCATCGCGCGCCATGAAAAAGCCCACCGATTCTCTGTCCCGTTTCCTGTTCGAACACCTGCCGCTGCGCGGCGAGATCGTGCGTCTCGACGATGTCTGGCAGCATGTGATCGACCGTCACGACTATCCACCCGTATTGCGCGACATGATGGGCGAGCTGTGCGCGGCCGCTGTGTTGCTGGCCGCCACGCTCAAGCTGGATGGCTCGATGGTGTTGCAAGTGCACGGCAAGGGGGCGGTGAAGCTGCTGGTGGTGGAATGCAGCGGCGATCTGGAACTGCGCGCCACCGCCAAGTGGGAAGGCGATCTGACGCAAGGCAGATTGCAAGACCTGGTTGGCGACGGACGCTTCGTCATCACCCTCGATCCGAAGGACGGCGGTCAAGCTTATCAAGGCATCGTGCCGCTGGAAGGCGACAGCATCGCCGACATCCTGCAAGGCTACATGACGCGCTCCGAGCAACTGGAGACGCGCCTGTGGCTGGCAGCGGACGGGACTAGCGCGGGCGGCATGCTGCTGCAGAAACTGCCGGAGCAGGGCGAGACAGACGACGAGGATGCGTGGGGGCGCGCGACGAAATTGGCCGATACGCTCAAACCGGAAGAGTTGCTGGATCTGCCAGCGGCAGAACTAGTGCACCGCCTGTACCACGAAGAAGACATTCGCATGTTCGAAGCCCAGCCCGTGGTGTTCCGCTGCACCTGTTCACGCGAAAACGTCGCCAACATGCTGCGCATGATAGGGCGGGAAGAAGTGGACGAGATCCTGGCCGAGCGCGAAGAGATCGAAGTGCATTGCGAGTTCTGCAACGAACGCTATGTGTTCGACAAGGTGGATGCCGATGCGGTGTTTGCCGAAGTCGTTGCGCTATCGGCGAGCAAGACCATTCACTGAGCCTTGGCCATATCCAGCGCCACGGCCTCCGCCACTTCGATGCCGTCCACCGCCGCCGACAAGATCCCGCCCGCATAACCCGCGCCTTCTCCGGCCGGATACAGACCCTTGATGTTGATGCTCTGGTAATCGTCGCCGCGCTTGATGCGTACCGGCGACGAGGTGCGCGTCTCCACGCCGGTCAGCAGCGCGTCGTCCATGTCGAAGCCTTTGATCTGCTTGCCGAATGCGGGCAGCGCTTCGCGGATGGCGGCGATGGCGTAGTCGGGCAGGGCGGTGGAAAGGTCGGTCGGCGTCACGCCCGGCGTGTAGGAGGGCACGACTTCGCCCAAGTGCGTTGAAGGACGTCCGGCGAGGAAGTCGCCCACGCGTTGCGCGGGTGCCGAATAGTTCTTCCCGCCCAGCTCGAACGCGCGCGACTCCCACTGGCGCTGGAACGCTACGCCCGCCAGCACATCACCCGGATAGTCGTCCGGCGTGATGCTCACCACGATGCCGCTGTTGGCGTTGCGCTCGTTGCGCGAATACTGGCTCATGCCGTTGGTCACCACGCGGCCTTCCTCGGATGTGGCGGCCACCACCGTGCCGCCGGGGCACATGCAGAAGCTGTATACCGCGCGGCCGTTGCTGGCGTGGTGCACCAGTTTGTAATCCGCCGCTCCGAGCAATTCATTGCCCGCGTTCGCACCGAGGCGGGCGCGGTCGATCAGCGATTGCGGATGCTCGATGCGGAAGCCGATGGCGAAGGGCTTGGCCTCCATATAAACACCGCGCTTGTGCAGCATCTCGAAGGTGTCGCGCGCGCTGTGGCCGACGGCCAGCACCACATGCTTGGTGGCGATGCGTTCGCCGTTGGCCAGCAGCACGCCTTGCACTGCATCGTTCTCGATCTCGATGTCTTCCACGCGGCTCTGAAAGCGGATCTCCGCACCGAGTGCCTCCATCTCGTGGCGCATCTGCTCCACCATGCCGACCAGACGGAAGGTGCCGATGTGCGGTTTGCTTACGTACAGGATCTCTTCCGGAGCGCCCGCCTTGACGAACTCGGTCATCACCTTGCGACCATAGAACTTCGGGTCCTTGATGCCGCTGTACAACTTTCCGTCGGAGAAAGTGCCCGCACCGCCCTCGCCGAACTGCACGTTCGATTCAGGATCGAGTTTGCCCTTGCGCCACAAGCCCCAGGTGTCTTTGGTGCGCTCTCTTACTTCCTTGCCGCGTTCGAGGATGATGGGTTTGAAACCCATTTGCGCCAGCAGCAACCCGGCGAAGATGCCGCAGGGTCCGGTGCCGATCACCACCGGCCGCTCAGTCAAACCTTGCGGTGCCTGCGCCACCACGCGGTAACTCATGTCCGGCGCTTGCGTCACATGCGTGATGTTCTTTTTCAGCAGCGCCGCTTCGTTGTTCACTGCCACATCGACCGTATAGACGAACACGATGGCGTTCTTCTTGCGCGCATCAAAGCCGCGCCGGAACACGGAAATTTCGGTCAGATCATTCGCCGCGATGCCCAGCCGCTTGAGGATGGCGGCTGGCAGGTCGTTGGCGGGATGGGTGATCGGGAGGCGGATCTCGGTGAGTCGTAACATGGGCGCGATTCTACCCGAGAGGCAGTTCAGGGTGGTTGGCTGTAGCGAATGCTGGTAGATTCCAGCCATGCGGATGGCAGTGCATGGCAGCCGTCCTTCCTGTGTCCCAAGAGGTGCCGATGACCGAACCTACTTCTTCCCTGCGCCTCCAGTTATGGGGGGTGATCGCGCTCATGGCGGTCGTGCTGTGCAGTGTGCTCGGCTTTACCTTCTACGAGCTCAACCTGCGCAAGCACGATTACCTGATCCTGAACCTGACCGGGCAGATGCGCGTGACCATGCGCAGCATGGTCGAGCAGTCCCGCCAGGTCGCCATGCAGGACGGGACGCGCACGCGGGCCAGCGAGAACGATCTGCGGCAACTCTATGGCAGCAATCTGCAGGAACAGATCGGGCTGATGGAGCAGATCATCGCCTCGCTCAAGGCCCGGCGCCTGTCGCCGGCATTGACCGGCAAGGATGAGGCCATCCAGTGCACCTGGGATGCGCATTCGCGCTCGCAGATGGATATCACCGCACTGGACTGGGCCAATTTCCGCTCTTCGCTCAAGGTGTACGCCGGTGATGACGAGGCGCATCGCAATCTGCATGCGGCGGCCCGCTACATCGTGCGGGATGGCGAGGGCATGGTCGGCTCGGCCGACCGGTTGGCGCGCGCGTTCCAGACCATGATGGAAGGCAAACTGAACACCATCCGTGTTTTCCAGGTGGTGGCAGGCATATTGTCCCTGCTGCTGCTCGGCCTCATCGCCTATGCCGCCCATACGCGGGTGATGCGCCCGCTGCGCGAGGCGGAAGAAGGCTTCGGCCGCGTCGCACAGGGGGCGCTGGGCTATCAGGTGCCGGTGCAGACGCACAACGAGATCGGCCGCATGACGCAGGCGTTCAACGCCCTGTCGGTCAGGCTGCACAGCCTGTTCCAGTTGACTGACCGCATCAACCGCGGCCGGCAACTGGATGAGACGCTGGATTTCGTGTTGCAGGAATTCCCGTCCTTCGTGCCGGTGGACTGGGTCTGCATCCTGTATCCGTCCGAAGATGGCGAGACGCTGAAGCTGGAACGCATGGCCGGCACCGTCGCCAGCGGCTTGCATGAAGGTGCCGCCTACGTGCGCCATGACAATGCGCTGGCACAGGTGGTCGACCAGCATCAGCCGCTGGCGATCAACGACCTTGGGGAATATGCGGCGCGCAATGCCAGCGCGCAACTCGCACGCGACCTGCACCGCGCAGGTCTGGGGGCGGCGCTATATATGCCGCTGAGCAGCGCCCGCACCGGCGGCGTGATGGTGTTCGCCGCGCGCGAATATGGCGCCTATACCGGCGGGCACATCGAGTTCCTCGGCAACATCGCGGCACAGGTCGGCCACATCATCGAGCGCACCATCGTGGTGGAAGGGCTGGTGGTGGCTGCCTTGCAGGGACTGGCCAAACTGGCCGAGAGCCGCGATCCTGAGACCGGCGACCATCTGGTGCGCATGGCGCTGTATTCGGCGGTACTGGCCGAGACCCTGGCAGGCGATCCGCGCTACGCGGCGCTCATCACGCCGGCCTATGTGCGCAACATCCATCGCTTCGCCCCCATGCACGACATCGGCAAGGTCGGCATCGCCGACAGCATCCTGCTCAAACCCGGACGGCTGGACGAGGCGGAGCGCAAGGAGATGGAGCGCCATCCCGTCATCGGCGGGCAGGCCTTGCGCCGCAGCGAAGCGCAGATGAACGCCTTAGGGCACAGCATCTTCACACTGGGAATCGAGATCGCCGAATGCCATCATGAAAAATGGGACGGCAACGGGTATCCTGCCGGCCTGTCGGGCGAGGCGATCCCATTGTCTGCGCGTATCGTGGCAGTGGCTGATGTGTTCGACGCACTCACTTCCAAGCGCCCCTACAAGGAAGCATGGACCGTAGAGCGCGCCATCGAAGTGATGAACGAGGATGCCGGCAGGCATTTCGATCCGGCGGTGGTGGCCGCCATGCATCAGGGGTTGCCGCGTATCCTAGAGATATATGAAAGATTGAAACACGTATGACGGCGCGCAAGCGTTGACAGGAAGACATGGCAAAAGCAAAGACGATCTACAGTTGTACCGAGTGCGGCGGACAGTCCCCCAAGTGGCAGGGCCAGTGCCCGCATTGCGGTGAATGGAATACGCTGGTCGAATCGGTGGCGGAAGCCGCACCGGCGGCGGGCAAGAACCGTTTCAGTGCCTTGGCGGCATCGGGCAAGTTGCAGCAACTGGCCGATGTGGAAGCGAGCGAAGTGTCGCGCACGCCGACAGGCATCGCCGAGTTCGACCGCGTGCTGGGCGGCGGGCTGGTGGAGGGCGGCGTGGTGCTGATCGGCGGCGATCCGGGTATCGGCAAATCCACCTTGTTGCTGCAGGCTTTGGCGCATCTGTCCGCCACCAAAAAAGTCCTCTATGTCAGCGGCGAGGAATCTGCGCAGCAGATCGCCTTGCGTGCCAAACGCCTGTCGCTCGATGCAAGCGAAGTGCATCTGCTGCCCGAGATACAACTGGAGAAGATCCAGCACGCCGTTAGCAGCGAGAAACCGGATGTGGTGGTGATCGACTCCATTCAGACCGTGTATTCCGAACAACTCACCAGCGCACCGGGCTCGGTGGCGCAGGTGCGCGAATGCGCGGCGCAACTCACGCGCATCGCCAAGAGCGCGGGCGTGACCATCATCCTGGTCGGACATGTCACCAAGGAAGGCGCGCTGGCCGGGCCGCGCGTGCTGGAACACATCGTCGACACCGTGCTGTATTTCGAGGGCGACACCCATTCCAGCTTCCGCCTCATCCGCGCGTTCAAGAACCGT
>Ga0180732_1000134_pt1 | contig 72875 bp, 84 predicted proteins | sample KR11_01MetaG_FD_148674 | JGI IMG/M metagenome (GOLD analysis project Ga0180732, IMG submission 148674) | Groundwater microbial communities from the Olkiluoto Island deep subsurface site, Finland - KR11_0.1 MetaG | ecosystem: Environmental > Aquatic > Deep subsurface > Groundwater | place... | reverse complement strand
TAATGCCTGGTGATAATGTTTCTGTTGTTGCCGAGCTGATTACTCCTATCGCCATGGACGCTGGCCTTCGTTTTGCTATTCGTGAGGGTGGTCGGACAGTTGGTGCTGGTGTTATTAGTGAAATTATTGCTTAATAAGGTTGGATATGATACCTACAGACAAAATTCGTATACGCTTAAAGGCGTATGATCATAAGTTGCTTGATCAATCAACATCAGAGATTGTTGAAACAGCAAGACGTACTGGTGCCGCTGTTGCTGGACCTATTCCTCTACCGACATCCATCAATAAATACTGTGTGTTGCGTTCTCCTCATGTGAATAAAAAATCTAGAGAGCAATTTGAGATGAGAACACACAGGCGGTTACTTGACATATTGGAACCGACACAGCAGACGATTGATATGTTGATGAAACTTGAGCTTTCGGCAGGTGTAAATGTCGAGATAAAACTGCCTTAATGGTAGTATTGTTTTAGAATACAAAGTAACGGATAATATTATGCCAAAGACAATGGGTATTTTGGGTAAAAAAATTGGGATGACGCGGATTTACAGTGAACTGGGTAAGGCTACCCCTGTTACTGTAGTTGAAGCTGGACCCTGCAGGATTTTACAGGTTAAGTCTCTTGTAAAAGATGGATACAGTGCCATTCAGGTTGGATTTGCTGAGAAAAAAGCATCCCGGGTTACGAAGCCGCTTCTCGGTCATTTTAATAAATCTGGTGCAGAAGCTTACTCTTATATCAAAGAGTTCAGAGTTGAGAATGTTGAACAATATGAGGCTGGACAGGCAATTAGTCTTGAAGCTCTTTTTAAAGTAGGTGACCTTGTTGATATTCAAGGTACAAGTAAGGGACATGGCTTTCAGGGTGTTGTGAAAAGATATGGCTTTAAAGGCGGTTGTGCTGGCCACGGCTCACATCATCATAGAGCGCCAGGTTCAATCGGATGCAGTGCTTGGCCTGCACGAGTTGTAAAGGGTAAAAAGATGCCTGGTCGTATGGGTAATGACACAGTAATGACGAAGAATGTTATCATTATCGATGTTCGTGCCGAAGAAAATATACTTCTGTTGAAGGGACCCGTTCCAGGTGCAAAACAGAGTCTTTTGAAAATCTTCAGTAAATAATTGATTCTGCTAATTGACCCGGCTCAAGGAGAAAATAATGTCAACTGTAAGTGTATTAAATATTAAGAATGAAAAAGTTGGCGAGATCGAACTGAATGTAAAGGTTTTCGATCTTGTTGTGAAAGAACATCTGTTACACGATGTTGTTAAGATGCAGCTTGCTTCACGGCGTGCTGGCAATGCCTGTACCAAGACTCGGATTGAAGTGACCGGTGGTGGTAGAAAGCCATGGCGTCAAAAAGGTACCGGACGTGCACGATCCGGAAGTAATACTTCATCTATCTGGCGTGGTGGTGGTGTTGCTTTTGGTCCGAAGCCAAGAGATTATAGCACCAAGTTGAATCGTAAAGTGAGAAAGCAGGCTTTGGCTATGGCAATGAGTGCCAGGTTGCAGGAAGGTAATCTTGTTGTCCTTGACGACTTCACGCTGGATGCCATTAAAACGAAAGAATTTGTTAACGTAATGAATGTGCTTAATATTGAGAATGGCCTCATCATTACTCCTAATCTAAATGAGAACGTCAATAGATCTGCGCGTAACGTCAATGGCTTCAAGGTTCTGTCAATAGAAGGATTGAATGTTTATGATATCCTTCTTCATAAAAAACTTGTGCTTTTGCAACCCGCTATTGAAGGACTTGAAAAAAGGGTGATGGCATGAAAAATGTGTATAATGTTTTAAAAGGTCCTTGCCTCACGGAAAAGGCAGCATTGCAACAGGAAACAGACAATAAGATAGTTTTTAAGGTCAATCCTGATTCAAATAAAATTGCAATTAAAATGGCGGTTGAGAAGATGTTTCCTGTGAAGGTGAAACATGTCAATGTCGCCAATATGCATGGGAAACAAAAGCGAGTGGGAAAACATACTGGCTTTAGAAATGATTGGAAGAAGGCTTATGTTACACTTTCTGAAGGTCAGATTAACTTCGCAGATGAGCTGTAAAGAGTCAAGAATTTGATGGTGCTAGAAGTAAAACACCTTATTTAGTCAGCAAAGAAATCTATCCAAACAACCTGATGGAGCGATTGGGAAATCATGAGTATTAAGACATACAAACCGACATCTGCCGGTAAACGGCATCATGTGTCGATACAAAATTCCGATTTGTCTAAGAATGGCCCCGAGAAAAGTCTCGTTACCAGTTTGTCTAAGAGTGGCGGTCGTAATAATTACGGTCGTATAACAACCAGGCATATTGGTGGTGGGCATAAACGTAAATATCGAATTATTGATTTTAAGCGTAATAAAGTTGATATTAATGCCAAAGTTATTTCCATTGAATATGATCCAAATCGTACTGCAAATATTGCATTGTTGAGCTATCTTGATGGTGAAAAGACCTATATTCTTGCACCGGAAGGAATCTCTGTCGGAGATCAAATTGTAGCAGGCGATAATGTAGATATCAAGCCTGGTAACTGTCTGCCGATGATGAATATTCCGCTTGGTACGATTATTCATAATATTGAGATGAAAATCGGTAAAGGTGCTCAGATGGTCAGAAGTGCCGGTACTTCCGCTCAATTGATGGCTAAAGAGGGTAACTTTGTCCTTGTTAGATTACCCTCTAATGAAGTGCATAAATTTCATAAACTTTGTCGTGCCTGTATAGGTCAGGTCGGTAATAGAGAATATGAAAGTCAGAAACTTGGCAAGGCTGGTCGTACCCGGTGGTTAGGTACCAGACCTTCAGTTCGCGGTGTTGCTATGAACCCTGTTGATCATCCGATGGGTGGTGGTGAGGGTAAAAGTTCAGGTGGGCGTCATCCTTGTACTCCTTGGGGCTTTCCAACGAAGGGATATAAGACAAGAACAAACAAGGCAAGTGATAAATATATTATCAAGAAGAGATCATAAGATTCAAGGAGTAACGTATGGCTCGTTCAGTAAAAAAAGGTCCTTTCATCGATGACCATTTGATAAAAAAGGTAGAAAAGGCAAACGAGAGCGCTTCGCGTAAGGTTATTAAAACATGGTCTCGACGTTCAGATATTATACCTCAAATGGTTGGCCTTACCTTTGCGGTTCACAATGGAAAAAAATTTATACCTGTTTTTGTTTCGGATAACATGGTCGGTCATAAGCTTGGTGAGTTTTCACCAACGAGGACATATTATGGACATACCGCTGATAAAAAGGGTAAAAAATAATTTAATTTTAAACGTCCTGGCAAGACCTATTAGGAGTAAATATTATGGAAGCTCGAGCCGTAGGGAGGGGGATTCGCATATCACCTCAAAAGGCAAGACTTGTTGCTGATGTTGTGAGGGGGATGAATGTCGACAAGGCACTTACCACCTTGATTTTTATGCCTAAAAAAGGCGCTAGAATTATTAAGAAGGTCTTGGATTCAGCAATCGCTAATGCCACACAAAATGACAAGGTTGATGTAGATACCCTTTACATTAAAAAAATATTTATTGATGGTGGTCCATCATTAAAACGTATTATTCCAAGGGCCCAAGGGCGGGCAACTGGAATAATCAAAAGATCGAGTCATATTACTGTGATTTTGGATGAACAATAGTTCTTTACATTGTTCTTGGATCTGAGTATAATTAGCAGTTTTTAATTTAATGAACTAAGTATTTTGGTGGAGGATTGTTTTGGGGCAGAAAGTTAATCCAATAGGAATGAGACTTAATATAACCCGGACATGGGATTCTATCTGGTATGCAGATAAAAATTATTCAAATTATCTCATTGAAGATCAGAAAATTAGAAAATTTTTAAAACGTCGTCTTAGTCATGCAAGTCTTTCCAAGGTGATTCTTGAGCGGACAGGTGAAAAGGTACGTGTTAAACTTTTTACTGCCCGGCCTGGAATTATTATCGGAAAGAAAGGTTCTGAGATTGAGATCCTGAAGAAAGATCTTGAAAAGCAGATTAATCGTAGCGTCGTTATTGATATTCAAGAAATCCGTAGACCTGAAGCAGATGCTAAGTTAATAGCAGATAATGTTGCTGGTCAACTTGTAAGAAGGGTTGCTTTTCGTCGTGCTATGAAGAAAGCAGTTAGTTCTGCGCTTCGTTTTGGAGTTAAGGGCATTAAGATATCTTGTTCAGGGCGTCTGGGTGGAGCCGAGATGTCACGTTGTGAGTGGACCAGAGAGGGACGGGTTCCGTTGCACACACTGCGTGCTGATATAGATTATGCCTTGTCTGAAGCGAATACCACCTATGGCATTATTGGTGTTAAAGTTTGGATTTTCAACGGTGAAGTTTTAAGTGAGGCTGATGCCGTAGTTGGGTAAGCGCCCAAATTTCCAGCGTTGAAAAGTTCACTATTTTTTATGGAGTGAGAGATGTTAAGTCCCAAAAAGGTCCTTCATCGGAAGGTTTTTAAAGGTCGATTGACAGGAGTAGCGTTTCGTGGATCATCGATATCCTTCGGTGATTTTGCTCTGAAGGCCCTTGACTGTGGTAAGATGAGCGCACGTCAGATAGAAGCTGCTCGAATTGCTGTTAATAGAAAGATTAAACGTGGTGGTAAGGTTTGGATCAGGGTATTTCCTGATAAGCCCATTACTAAAAAAGCAGCAGAAACACGAATGGGTAAAGGAAAGGGAAGTCCAGAATATTGGGTTGCCCAGATTCATCCAGGTAAGATTCTTTTTGAAATTGCTGGTGTTGATGAAGAACTTGCAGTTCGTGCTTTAACGCTTGCCGGTAATAAATTACCTTTTGCTACCAAGGTTGTTTCGCGGGGGGATATGATATGAAGATGATTGATGTTCGTAAGATGTCTGCTGAGGAACTTGTTAAAAAAGAAATTGATTTAAGAGAAGAGATCTCTAAGCTTGCATTTAAGCACAAGATCAGACCTCTTGAGAATACATCGCGGGTATCAATGCTTCGTAAGGATATTGCAAGAATTCTTACCCTTCGTACCCAGATGAGTATTAGCTAAATTAAATTTTATTTAATTAAAATAAAGTCCTGCATCCTATAACTCGAATTGAAATGATTATGAGTGAGATAAATAAATCAAAAAAAACAAAAACAGGTTCTGTTGTAAGTGACAGGATGGAAAAAAGTATTGTTGTTCAGGTTGAAAGGAAAATCAAACACGCTTTGTACGGTAAGTTTGTTAAGAAAACTGTAAAATATATAGCTGATGATCCTGAAAATTTGTGCAAAATTGGTGATCTTGTTCTGATTGAAGAATGTCGTCCATTAAGTAAAAGAAAGCGTTGGCGTCTTAGAACAATTTTAGATCGTTCTGTTTAATAATATACAGTATTGCGGTTAAATTCTGTGATCTGCAACTGATGAAAAGTCAGGTGAAATTATGATACAAACTGAAACAGTGCTTAATGTTGCCGATAATTCCGGGGCCAGAAAAGTACTTTGTATGAGGGTTCTTGGCGGTTCTCGTAAACGATATGCTTCTATCGGTGATATTATTATTGTTGCCGTTAAAGAGGCCATTCCGCATGCCAAGGTAAAAAAAGGTGATGTCATGAAGGCCGTTGTTGTCCGTACTGCTAAAGAATTAAAGCGTATGGATGACACCTGGGTTAAATTTGATGACAATGCCGCAGTTATTCTTTCGGGAAGCGGGGAACCGCTTGGTACCCGTATTTTTGGCCCTGTTGCAAGGGAATTACGTAGTCAGGGTTTTATGAAAATTATCTCATTGGCACCTGAAGTTCTTTAGTGTCTTTCATGTCATCTAATTGGCATACAGTTTATTGAGCATAAAGGTATTGAAAATGGCGCATGGTAAAACATACCTGAAAAAAAATGATCAGGTTGAAGTGATTGCAGGAAAGGATAAGGGTCGAGTTGGCAAAATCTTACGGATTGTTTTGGATAAAGATAAGGCCGTTGTTGAACGTATTAATATGATTAAACGTCATCAAAAACCAACAGAAATGAACCAGCAAGGTCAGATAGTAGAGAAGGAGGCACCCATTCATGTCTCTAATTTACAGTTGATCTGTCCTGAGTGTACTAAAACTGGTCGTGTAGGGAAAAGAATACTCGAAGATGGCACAAAAATTCGTTTTTGTAAAAGTTGTGGTGAATCCATCGAGACTAAATCATAGGTTCTTAAGAAGTTTACGTTAGGGGTTACAAATGGGTGCACTGAAAAATTTTTATAATGAGGAATGTGTCCCTGCTCTGAAATCAGAGTTTGGATATTCTAATATAATGCAGGTCCCGAAGATTAAGAAAATCGTACTTAATATGGGACTTGGTGAAGCTGTACAGAATCCTAAGATTATTGAAGGTGCTGTTGAAGAACTTTCAAAGATTGCTGGTCAACGTGCGGTGATAACCAGGGCTAAAAAATCGATTGCCGGTTTTAAGTTGAGAGAAGGTGTTGCAATTGGTTGCTGTGTTACTTTACGAGAAGATCGTATGTATAATTTTTTCAGTAAACTGGTTAATGTTGCCTTGCCTCGTGTTAGAGATTTTCGTGGATTATCGCCAAAGTGGTTTGATGGCCGCGGAAACTATTCAATGGGAATTAAAGAACATATAATATTCCCTGAGATTGATTATGATAAAATTGATAAGATTAAAGGTTTCAATATTACTATTGTTACCTCAGCTAAAACAAATGAAGAGGGACGTTCGCTGCTTAAGTCTTTAGGAATGCCCTTTAAGAAATAATAGTATTTGACTTTTAATATTTTAATGACAGGTAACTGGAGGTTGTTTTGGCCAAAAAATCTTTAATTGCAAAAGCACAACGTGAGCCAAAATTCAAAGTGAGAAGCTATAATCGATGTCCTCTTTGTGGACGTCCAAGAGGCTTTCTGAGGAAATTTGGTATCTGCAGGATATGTTTTCGTGGATTAGCATCTCATGGTGAAATAACTGGTGTTGTGAAATCTAGTTGGTAATAACATTGGTAATTTTTTATTTATATTTTGATGATGAAAAGGAGTGTTCGCCATGTCCATGAGCGATCCCCTGGCAGATATGCTGACCAGGTTGAGAAATGCAGTAATGGTAAAATTTGATAGTGTAAAGATGCCTAAATCCAACGTTAAGGTTAGTATCGCTAAGGTACTAAAAGAGGAAGGATTTATTGCTGACTATCATGTGTCCGATGATGGTGTGCAGGGGACTTTGACAATTGATTTGAAATATGGATCTAACAAAGAGCCTGTTATCGTAGGTATTAAACGTATTAGTAAACCGGGTTTGAGAAAATATGCAAAGGCCAACGCCATTTCAAAAGTTCTTAATGGATTAGGTATAGCCATAATTTCAACTTCTAGTGGTATTGTAACTGACAAAACTGCACGAGCCAACAACACTGGTGGAGAGATACTTTGTGAGGTTTGGTAACAAATCCACAAATAACGGAGGGTAATATGTCTCGTATTGGAAAACAACCTATTCCTGTGCCTGTTGGTGTGACAATCACTATAGATGGTCAGCATGTATCAGTAAAAGGCGCTAAGGGATTACTGGAAAGAACTGTTCGTGATGAAATAAAGATTGTTCAACAGGATAATGAATTACTGATTGATACACATGTTGTAAACAACAAATCCAGTGCTTTTCGGGGCTTGTTTCGTAGTTTAATAAATAATATGGTTGTTGGTGTCGATCAAGGGTTTAAAAAAATAATGTTAATTGAAGGTGTTGGCTATAAGGCTAATGTCACAGGTAATACATTGACACTTAATGTTGGTTATTCTAATCCTGTTGATTTTATTTTACCTGACGGTATTACTGCCACTGTAGATAATAATACCAAGATTAATTTAGAATCGATTGATAAAGAATTACTTGGTCTTACGGCTTCCCAGATTCGCAGTATTCGAAAACCTGAGCCTTATAAAGGTAAAGGTATTCGCTATTCTGATGAACATGTTGTACGGAAGGTTGGTAAGTCTGCTGGTAAAAAATAAATATCTGTGACCTCTGGTTGTTGCGGATTATTCAATAATGGTAAAATATCATGGCTAAGACAAATGCTAGGGCCACAGCAAGGGCAAAGCGGGTAAGTCGTATTCGTAAAAAAATTACCGGCACAAGTGATCGGCCCCGATTGAGAGTTTTTAAAAGTAGTAAGCATATTTATGCGCAGATTATAGATGACAGTCTTGGTAAGACTGTTGCCTTTATGTCAACTGTAGACAAGACATTTGAGCTTGGTGATATAAAAGGTAAAATTGGCGCAGCTGAAAAAGTTGGAATTATGTTGGCTGAGCGAGCGAAAGCAGCTGGTATTGATAAAGTAGTTTTTGATCGTGGTGGATTTATATACCATGGTCGTATCAAGGCAGTTTCCGATGGGGCCCGTAAAGGTGGGCTTCAATTTTAATGAACTTGTACTTTTAGGGGGGGTGTCCCTTGTCTGATTTTAAACGTTCCAAGAGTGAAACTCCTGAGGAATTGATTGAGAAAATTGTTTTTATCAACAGGGTTGCTAAGGTTGTAAAAGGTGGTCGAAGATTCAGCTTTAGTGCTATTGTTGTGGTTGGAGATGGCAAAGGTAAGGTTGGATACGGGCTCGGCAAGGCAAATCAAGTACCTGATGCAATCCGTAAAGGTGTTGAACAAGCGAAGAAGGATATGGTAGCTGTTTCATTAACAGAATTCTCAATACCTCATACCATTATTGGTCATTATGGCGCAGGGAGAGTTCTCTTGAAGCCAGCCTCTGAGGGTACCGGAGTTATTGCCGGTGGACCTGTGCGTGCCGTTCTGGAGGCCGTTGGTGTAACCAATATTCTTACCAAATGTCTTGGCTCTCATAATCCCCATAATATGGTTAAAGCTACATTGAGTGGATTAAGAACTTTACGATCCGCCCAAAGTATTGCAAGATTACGTGGTAAGTCTGTAGACGAAATATCTGCATAACTTGAGCACATTCTCTTTAGGACAATATAGTTCATAAAGAGGTGTGCTTTTTTATATTATTTGAACATAAAAAGGTAGTCAAATGGCCGAGACAATCACTTATACTTTGGTCAAGAGTGGGATAGGCAGTACTCAAAAAATCAGGGCTACTCTTACTGGTTTGGGACTGACCAAAATGCAGAAAACTGTCACCCGTAAGAATACACCCGAGATCCGGGGAATGCTTAATAAGGTCGGGCATCTCATTCGAGTTGAGGAGATTTAATATGATAACATTAGCAAACCTTTCGCCTAACGCTGGATCAAACCGCGAGAGAAAACGTGTCGGTCGAGGTTCTGGCTCTGGAAATGGTAAAACTGCTGGCAGAGGCCATAAAGGTGCAAATTCTCGTTCAGGTTCGGGAGTTCGTCCTGGATTTGAGGGTGGTCAGATGCCGCTTGCCCGTCGTCTGCCAAAACGTGGTTTTCATAATAAATTCAAAGTTGAATATGCTATTGTTTCTCTTGCACAATTGAATCAATTTGATGCCGGTAGTGAGATAACGGTTGATATGTTGGTTCGAGAGGGAATGGCTAAAAAAGATCAACTTATTAAAGTTTTGGCTAATGGTGATATTGCGAAAGCTTTAATTGTAACGGTAGATAAAATTAGCACTGGGGCTAAAGAAAAGATTGAAGCTGCTGGTGGTAAGGTTATTGAAAAAACAAATAGTTGATTTTGATTAAATTGACGGTATTTTTTTATAAATTTAATAAATAAATACCTTAAAATTATGTTGAGTAATGGTTTGAATTAATGAGCGGATTGCAAAGAGCTGCTAACATCCCAGAGTTACGTAAGAGACTATTTTTTACTCTTGCTATGCTTGCCGTATATCGGATGGGAGTGCAAATACCAACACCAGGAATCAACGGTGAGGCAGTTGCTGCCTTTTTTCAGCAACATGCCGGCTCATTGTTTGGCATGTTTAATATGTTTTCCGGCGGTGCCCTGGCCAATTTTTCTATTTTTGCCCTTGGTATCATGCCCTATATCAGTGCTTCCATTATTATTCAGCTCCTTACAGTGGTCATTCCACAGCTGGAGGCCCTGTCAAAAGAAGGTGAAGCTGGTAGAAGAAAGATTACTCAATATACACGTTATGGTACTATTGTCCTGGCTTTAATACAGGGTCTTTTTATTAGTTCTGGTCTTGAAAGTATGAGTGGTCCTGGAGGAGAAATTATTGTTCTCGATCCCGGTCTACAATTTAAATTGATGACTATGCTTACCTTGACATCAGGGACCGCATTTATCATGTGGCTTGGTGAACAGATGACAGAGCGTGGCATTGGTAATGGCATATCTTTGATCATCTTTGCTGGAATTGTCGCTAGTGGTCCTGCTGCTGTAATGAACTCCATTCAATTGGTTAAGGCAGGAGAAATTCCTCTATTTTTTATCCCTTTTATTTTAGCTTTCATGGTTGCAGTTGTCGCTTTTATTGTTTTTTTTGAAACTGCACAACGACGTATTCCTATTCAATATGCTAAACGGGTTGTTGGTCGAAAAGTGTATGGTGGTCAGAGTTCTCATCTTCCATTAAAAATCAATATTGCTGGTGTGATTCCACCCATTTTCGCCTCCTCAATTATGATGTTCCCAGCTACAATTGGCGGTTTTATACAGGTTGAATGGGTACAGAAGGTCTCAGCTGCTTTTTCTCCAGGTACTGTTTATTATTATATCATGTTTGTTGGTATGATAGTTTTTTTCTGTTTTTTTTATACGGCAGTTACTTTTAAGCCTGATGATGTTGCTGAGAATCTTAAGAAGAATGGTGGTTTTGTTCCTGGAATTCGTCCCGGTAAAAAGACTGCTGAATTTATAGATAAGGCCTTAACCAGGTTAACTGTTGTCGGATCGATTTATTTGAGTTTTGTTTGTGTGCTTCCAACGATGTTGATCTCAAAATTTAATCTTCCTTTTTATTTTGGTGGCACAGCTCTACTGATTGTCGTTGGCGTAGCAATTGACACAATGTCACAGATTGAATCCCATCTCGTTATGCGTAATTATGAAGGATTTATGAAAGCAGGTAAAATTCGCGGACGAAGATAGATTTGAGCTCAGGAACAAGTCAACAGGGGGCAAAGGCAATTATTGTTAAAAGCCCGGAAGAAATTCGTTACATGCTTGATGCCAACCAGATAGTCGCTGAAGTGTTATCTATGTTGAGCAGGATATTAGAGCCTGGAATTTCTACTTATGAGCTTGATAGATTAGCTGAGGAACTGTGTTTAAAACGAAAAGCCAAACCTGCTTTTAAGGGCTACAGAGGCTTTCCCGGATGCTTATGTGTTTCACTGAATGAAGAAGTTGTACATGGGATTCCTTCTCGAAAGAGAAAGCTGAGTAAAGGAGACATTCTCTCCATTGACTTTGGTGTATCATTAAAGGGTTTTTTTGGAGATTCTGCCATTACCTTACCCGTAGGTGTTGTTACGGATGAGAAAAAAAGATTACTTCAGGTTACTGAGAATTCCCTTTTGCTTGCTATTGATCAGGTGCAGATTGGCAATAGAATTTCTGATATTTCAAAGGCTGTGCAAGAGCATGTTGAGGGTAACGGTTTTTCTGTTGTTCGTCAGTTTGTAGGACATGGAATTGGAACTTCATTGCATGAAGCTCCAGAAATACCTAATTATATCCAAGGTAATCGTTCACCTCGTATAGTGGAGGGGATGGTTCTTGCTATAGAACCCATGGTAAATATGGGTACCCATAAGGTATCGGTTCTTAAAGATGGTTGGACCGTCATCACCGCTGACAAGATGTGTTCAGCTCATTTTGAACATTCAGTGGCTGCTACTTTGGATGGACCATCTGTTTTAAGTTCACGTCTAATCTTTGACGGAATTAAAAAATAATACTTCTCTTTTGAATTGAAGTGTATTATATCTAAAATTTTTTGATTTCAATTTTTTAATGAAATCATAGGTAATGGAATGGCAAAAGAAGAGGCCATAGAGGTCGAAGGTACAATCATAGAACCTCTGCCGAACGCAATGTTTCGTGTGGAGTTGGATAATGGGCATAAAGTGTTAGCTCATATATCTGGCAAGATGAGAATGCATTTTATCAAGATATTACCTGGCGATCGGGTAACAATAGAACTATCCCCCTATGATTTGTCACGTGGTAGAGTTACCTTCAGGGCGAAGGGTGGTAAAAAGAATAAATAGAGAGAAATATTATTATGAAAGTACGTGCGTCAGTTAAAAAAATGTGTAGTGATTGCAAAATATTTAAGCGCCATGGTGTTGTCCGGGTTTCTTGTAAGCTTAAAAAGCATAAGCAACGTCAGGGTTGATTACTTTTCCTTAAATTTATTTATATTGTTAACTTAATATAACAACAGACCTCTTGAGGAGATACAATTTTGGCACGCTTATCAGGAATTGACCTTCCGAAAAATAAACATATCGACCGTGCTCTTACTTATATTCATGGTATTGGGCTTACATCTTCCAGAAAGATTCTTGACAAGGCTGATCTACCCTACACGATGAATAGTGATGATCTGAGTGGTGACGATGTTACCCGTATCCGGATGATCATTGAAGAGGAATATACGGTAGAGGGTGATCGAAGACGAGAAGTCTCTATGGATATCAAGAGACTTATGGATCTTGGATGTTATCGAGGTAGACGTCATCGAATGGGGCTTCCTTGTAGAGGGCAAAAAACAAAAACAAATGCCAGGACTCGTAAGGGCCCACGTCGTGGAGCAGCTGCTCGTCGTAAGTAATTCAATATTAAAAAGGTAATATAATGGCCGGTGCGAAACGTGCTAGTGCACGCAACAAAAAAAGAGTCAAAAAGAATATTCCTGAAGGTATTGTTTTTATTTATTCAACATTTAACAATACTATTGTTACCATATCAGACACACAGGGGAATGTAATTTCTTGGTGCAGTGCTGGTATTTTAGGATTTAAGGGATCTCGTAAAAGTACTCCTTTTGCAGCCCAGAATGCACTCGCTGAAGCAAGTCAAAAGGCTGCTGACCATGGGATGCGTAAAGTTGAGGTCAAAGTTAAGGGTCCAGGCCCTGGGCGAGAGGCTGCCTTGCGCGCCTTGGCTGCTACTGGATTTGAGGTGACTCGTATTTGTGATGTTACTCCAGTTCCCCATAATGGTTGCAAACCTCCAAAACGTCGTCGTGTTTAAGCGCGATTAACGTTATAGTTGTACATTTAATTAAATTATAGATCAGGATGGAGGACTAAGTGGCAAGAGATATAGGTGCGGCATGTCGTCGTTGCAGGCGTGAAAACCTTAAGTTATACTTGAAGGGTGATAGGTGTTATTCTGATAAATGTTCATTTGAGCGTCGTGCTTTTGGTCCTGGTCAACATGGACAAGCACGATTTAAGAAAGTTTCAGATTATGCCCTTCAGTTAAGAGAGAAACAAAAAGTTAAAAACATGTATGGTGTTTTGGAAGCACAGTTCCGTATTTGTTTTCACAAAGCTGATCAGCAGAAAGGTGTTACCGGTGAAAATCTGTTGGTTAACCTTGAAAGAAGGTTGGATAATACAATTTTTCGTATAGGTCTTGCATCATCACGAAATCAAGCCAGGCAGTTTGTTTTGCACAGTCATATCCTGGTAAATGGCAAAAAAGTCAATATTCCTTCCTTTTTGGTCGGGGCCGGTGATGAGATTTCTGTGAAGGAAAAAAGTAGGAAGAATTCCTTTATATTAGAAAATTTAGAAGCAGTAGCTCGTCGTGGTGTTCCAAGCTGGCTTGAATTGGATAAGGATAATTTTAAGGCTACAGTTAAGACCCTGCCTAATCGAGAGGAGCTTACCATGCCAATCCAAGAACATCTTATCGTTGAGCTTTATTCTAAATAATTGTTCTGGTTTTTTTATAGATACTTTCAGTTATTACACAAAACAGAAAGTATCTATCTGTTTTGTGTAATAACGCTTTTTTAATGTACTGATCATCATATATTAAAGATAATATATAAACGTTGATATATTGCGTGATGTTCAAAATTAAGAACTTTCTTATAAGAGATAGTTGCGCAGAGAAGGAATTATATGACCCAAACTGCTGAAGAAAAAATCCCATTTTATCGTAATTGGCGTCAACTGATTCAACCTGAAAAATTAGAGGTTGATAAATCTAAACATACTGAGACGTACGGTAAATTTGTTTGTCAGCCTCTAGAAAGAGGATTTGCTACGACTGTTGGTAATTCTCTTCGACGTATTTTACTGTCATCGATACAGGGTGCAGCAATTACAACCGTTAAAATTGAGGGTGCTCTTCATGAATTTACATCCATGAAGGATGTTGTTGAAGATGTCAGTGAGATAATATTAAATCTCAAGCAGGTTCGGCTGAAGCTGAATAATGCAGAGTCTCAGACTGTAATAATTGATAAAAGTGGTCCTGGGGCTGTAACTGCTGCAGATATTAAAGGTTCTTCATTTGTAGAGGTCATGAATAGTGACCAGCTGCTTTGTACCCTTACTGGAAAAACTCGATTTTATGCCGAGTTGACAGTCGAATGGGGTAAAGGGTATCAACCTGCCGAAAAACAGTCAAAAGAGAATCTTGCCATAGGCCAGATACCCATTGATGCTATTTTTACTCCTGTTAAACAGATACAATATAAAGTTTCTCAGGCACGTGTCGGGCAACAGACTGATTATGATAAGCTGACACTTGAGATAGAAACTGATGGAAGTATAAAGCCGGAGAATGCCTTGGCTTTTGCTGCTAAGATTCTCAAGGAGCAGATGACTATCTTTATCAATTTTGATGAAGGTACTGCTGAACCTGAGGCTGTAGTTAATGAAAAAGAGGATGATACAGAAAATGAATTTTTGAATCAGCCTGTTGAGGATTTAGAACTTTCTGTTCGATCTGCCAATTGTTTGAAGAATGCTGATATAAATTTTATTGGTGAACTTTGTCAGAAAACAGATCAGGAAATGTTGAAGACTAAAAATTTTGGTCGTAAATCCTTAAATGAAATTAAGGCGTTACTTTCCGAGAGAGGTCTTACACTTGGATTAAAGTTTGAGAACTGGACCGCCCCTGAGATTGAAAGTAAGCCTGATGAGCTGGAATAGGCATTATATATAACGGAAGTAGATAAATTATATCTATACTATCTATAGGGTAGTATTGAGGATGAATCAATGAGACATAGGAAATCAGGCAGAAAACTAGGGCGTACATCTTCTCATCGTAAAGCAATGTTTAGAAATATGATTACTTCTCTTTTTGAGCATGAAAGAATTGTTACGACGACTCCTAAAGCAAAAGAGGCACGTCGACTTGCGGATAAGATGATCACTCTTGCCAAAAAAGGTGATTTGCATTCAAAACGTCAGGCTTTGAGTTTTATTCGTAGTAAAGATGTAGTAGCAAAACTTTTTGATGTTATTCATTTGCAATTTGCTGATCGTAATGGTGGATATACCCGCATTATTCAAACTGGTGTTCGTCAGGGAGATGCTGCAGCCATGGCAATTCTTGAACTTGTCGGCTATCAAGAAAATATCGAAGTTCAGTCTGATAATTGATTTTTGCCTTAGCGCATTTAGACTCTTTGCCACAATTGCAGACAAAGAACAATATAGTTTGAAAATAGATATTTTTTTCTATTCAACTTATAATATTTGAGTCGATATGCAAGAATGAATTAAAAAGATACGTTATTGTGAAGCTGACATGGATTTATTCATGTCAGCTTTTTTTTTATTGTTATGTACGGGTTGTTTTGTGACAACCTCTCCTCGTCTTTTCATTGCCAAATAATATATGAACAGTAAAAAAGAATTTCCTGAGGGTATGGTACCACTTGGGATAGAAAAATTTCAGTTTTCTTGTCATGCAGGCGTTCAATGCTATATGTCATGTTGTAAAAATGTGGACATGTTCCTCTACCCTTATGATATTGTACGCCTTAAAAAAAGTTTGAAAATTGATTCTGAGTCATTTATGCGTCTCTATACGCGCCTAGTAAAAGGGAGCCATCCATATTTCCCTGCTGTTATGTTGAAACTTAATAATGATGAAGAAAAAAGCTGTCCTTTCCTCGCAGAAGGTGGGTGTTCAGTATATCATGACAGGCCATCTGCCTGTCGAACATATCCTCTTGAAAGGGCAGTTGATCGATTGCTGGCGCGTGGTCGTTCCAGAGATTATTATTTTTTAACTGATCATGCATATTGCCTGGGGCATAAGGAAGAGAAATTTTATTCTGTTACCCAATGGATTCGAGATCAGCAACTTCAGGACTATAATGGCATGAATGATCGCTGGACCGAACTTGATACCATTTTTTCTTTAAATCCATGGAAAGGTGAGGGGAGTGGTGGTCCTAAGCAGCAAATGGCGTTTATGGTCTGTTATGACGTTGATGGATTCAGGTCATTGGCCCACCGGAAACATTTGTTTGATCAGTTCCGTCTCACCAAAGATCAAAAAGATCGTATTCAGATAGATGATACTGCTTTGCTTCAGTTTGGTTTTGATTGGTTGAAATTGTTTTTGACAGGAACCTCGTTCTTGATGCGTCGTTAATTTTTTTTTTTGACGATTCTTTTTTTGTGATTTTGATAAGTTGCAAAAATAGATTTTTCATGGTAAAAAGTAATGTTGGTTTGTTGAGGGACTATCTCAATGTTTGTGATAGTGAAATAATGAGTATGAAATACACACACCCCTTGCAGTGCCTGGTGTCATAATGAGCGTTGTAACGCTCAAAAGTGATAAATCAGGGGTGGAGGTTAAACCAGAAAACGGAGAAGAAATGTCATTCGCTACAGTTAAAGAAATGTTACAGGCTGGCCTGCATTTTGGTCATCAGACTCGTCGTTGGAATCCAAAGATGAAACCTTATATCTATGGACCCCGTAACGGTATTTATATTATCAACCTGGATAAGACCAAGCGTATGTTTGATACTGCGTGTGATTTTATTAGCAAGGAAATTGCCAAAGGTGGATCCATTCTCTTTGTCGGTACCAAGAGACAAGCTCAGGCAATAGTTCAGGATGAGGCTAAACGTTGTAATATGTATTATGTTGATCATCGTTGGCTTGGTGGAATGATGACCAACTTTCAAACCATTAAAAATAGTGTTGATCGCTTGAAGTTGATTGAGTCTATGCAGGAAGATGGTTCTATTCAACGTTTTCCTAAAAAAGAAATTGGTCTCATGGAAAAGGAAAGAACTAAGTTGGAGCGGAATGTTGGTGGTATCAAGAACATGAGAAAGCTTCCTTCCGTCCTTTTTATTGTTGATCCTAAGAAGGAGTCGATTGCGGTAAGTGAGGCCCAGAAATTAAATATTCCTGTGGTTGCCCTTGCTGATACCAACTGTGATCCGGATGGTATTGATTTTATGATTCCAGGAAATGATGATTCTCTGCGTTCTCTCAGATTGGTCGTCTCCTGTATTGCCGAATCGGTTCTTGCAGGTCAAGCTTCACTTGATGGTGATGCTGCATCTGATGAAGCTCTGGCGGCTGCCATGGGTGATGCTGGTTCTGAAATGGGACAAACTGCTGAAACTGAACAATAATCACGACTTGACACCTTGACTGGTGTTTTTTTGTCAGTTTTTTTCGAAGGGGCTGTCTACTTGACTGCCCCTTTGCTTTATCCGCAATTGATTTTTATAGATTCACTATCTCAGCTTTATGTTGCTCTCTGTTATTAATGAGATTGGAAATATGTTTTAAGGTTTAATATAAGGAGGTTTGGAATGAATATTACAAGTCAGATGGTAAAGGACCTGCGTGATAAAACAGGTGCAGGGATGATGGATTGTAAGAAGGCTTTGAGCGAAAATGCAGGAGACATGGAAAAGGCTGTTGACTTTTTGCGTCAGAAAGGCCTCGCGATTGCCGCTAAAAGGGCAGGTCGAGCCACTAGTGAAGGTGTTGTTGAAACCTATATCCATGCCGGTGGTAAGTTGGGCGTTATGGTGGAATTAAACTGCGAGACCGATTTCGTTGCAAAGACCGATGACTTCCTGGCGTTTGCCCGTGATGTTGCTATGCACATAGCTGCCTCCAATCCTGTTTCGCTGTCCAGAGATGATGTCCCTGCTGATATTGTTGAAAGAGAGCGTCAAATATATGTGCAGCAGGCCATTGAGTCCGGAAAGCCTGAAAATATTGCGGAAAAGATGGTTGCCGGCAAGATTGATCGTTTTCTTTCTGAAATTTGTTTGCTTGAACAGCAATTTGTAAAAAATCCTGAGAAGAGTATTCAGGATATGTTGACTGAACTTGTTGGGAAGATGGGTGAAAATGTTTCTATCAAGCGTTTCGCCCGTTTTCAAGTTGGTGTGTAAGTAGTAGGTCCTGTTGCCCTGATCAATAACAGCCTTGTCTTTTATTGATCAGCCTCCTTTTGGAAAATGGTCTTATTTTTTTAATATAGACCTGCCTTCTTCTCCCGCCTTTATCATGCATTTGTCGAAATGCAAAGGATCTATTCATGCAGATACAATATAAAAGAATTTTGCTGAAACTGAGTGGCGAGGCCTTGATGGGCGAAGATTCCTTTGGCATTAATACTGGTGTCATTAATTATGTTGCGAGTGAGATAAAAGAATTGGTTGCCCTCGGTGTTGAGCCTGGAGTGGTGATTGGTGCGGGCAATATATTCAGGGGTATTGCCGGAGCAAGTAAGGGGATGGATCGAAGCACTGCTGATAATATGGGAATGCTGGCAACGGTGATTAACAGTCTGGCCCTGCAGGATGCCCTTGAGAGGGTTGGTGTCGTTACCAGAGTGATGTCTGCTATTCCCATGCCATCGGTCTGTGAGTCTTATATCAGACGTCGAGCCACCCGGCATCTTGAAAAAGGTCGGGTCGTTATTTTTGCCGGAGGTACGGGTAATCCTTTTTTTACTACTGATTCAGCCGGAGTGCTCAGGGCACTTGAGATTGATGCTGATATCGTGATTAAAGCCACCAAGGTTGATGGCATCTATGATAAAGATCCTGTTGGATCACCTGATGCCGTAAAATTTAATCGCTTGACCTATGACGACGTCCTGCAGAAGGGACTACGTGTCATGGATGCTGCCGGTATCGCCTTGGCCCGGGATGATAATAAACCAATTCTGGTGTTGAATATGAATATACAGGGGAATATTCTGAAGGCTATTTGTGGAGAACAGGTAGGAACTCTGGTCACAGTTTAAGCCGTTGTAAATGAATATCGTGGCTTTTTGAATGGCCAAAACAGCATAATGAGCCGTAACGAAACAGTTTGAAAAGTCCTTGTTATTTCGTAACGGCTTCTAAGTTTATAACAGATGATATTTACGAAGCGGGAGATTTGCAGATGAGTGATGACATATTAGCGGAAATGGATGACAAGATAGAGAAGAGTATTGAGGCCTTCAGGCATGAACTTTCCAAGGTGCGTACAGGGCGAGCCTCTCTTGCCTTGCTGGAGGGGATCTCTGTGAATGCATACGGTAGTGTCATGCCTTTGAATCAAGTTGGTTCCATGACTATCCCAGAGAGTCGAATGATTGTCATTACCCCGTGGGATCCTCAGATGCTGCCCGCAATCGAGAAAGCCATTCTTAAATCTGATGTTGGCTTGACCCCTGCCAATGATGGCAAGATGATCCGTCTATCTATTCCCCAGCTTACTGAGGAACGCAGAAAGGAGATGGTGAAACTGGTCAAAAAAATTGCTGAAGAAATTCGAGTGTCTGTTCGTAATATTCGTCGTGAGGCCATCGATGTTCTGAAGAAACATAAAAAAGATAAGGAAATATCGGAAGATGATCTGTTTAAGCTTCAGGATGAGGCTCAACAGAAGACAGATGCGTCTATGAAATTGATCGATACGATTACCGCTGCCAAGGAAAAAGAGGTGATGGAGGTTTAGGAACCTTTACGAAATAACATGGCCATTATTTATATCAATTTCGTGACGGCTCCTTAAGCCGTTCCTGTTTATTTAATGTTAATGTTATTTTTTTAGCGGCTTAATCACTTGATTATTGAATGGCAGAAATAAATAATAATGATCTCTTTTGCCGACATCTTTGCCTTTTAAGGTCTTCTACTTCTTATGTCTCAAAATCCCCTTATTGATCCCGCACGCATTCCTCGTCATGTGGCCATTATTATGGATGGGAACGGCCGTTGGGCTCAGCGGCGACATCAACCCCGTCTTTTGGGGCATAAGGCTGGGGTCGATTCGGTTCGGGAGGTGGTGGAGGCAGCTCGGGAAATTGGGGTTGAGATTTTGACCCTGTATGCTTTTTCTTCAGAAAATTGGAAACGACCTGCCAGTGAAGTAAGTGGCCTGATGTCTTTTTTGAAGAATTATGTGCAGACTGAACTTTCCAGGATGTTACAGAAAAATATTCGTTTCACCTGTATTGGTGAGCTGGGACGTCTGCCGGTGGAAGTGCAAGAAGTTCTGGAGCATGCTAAAACTGAGACAGCTCTCAACAATAAACTGGTTCTGAATCTTGCCCTCAGTTACGGGTCGCGATCGGAGTTGACCAGAGCGGTGCGTAAGATAGCGGCGGCCTGTGCAGCAGGAAATCTCAGTACTGAGAATATTGATGAGGAGCTGATCAGTAATTATCTGGATACGGCAGGGATGGTTGATCCTGATCTTTTGATTCGTACAGGTGGAGAAGCCAGGTTGTCAAATTTCCTCCTCTGGCAGGTATCGTATAGCGAAATTCATTTTACCGATGTGATGTGGCCGGATTTTCGGTCTGCTGCTTTTCTGCAGGCCATTGCCGACTTCCAGCAGCGAGAGCGACGTTTTGGCAGGATCAGTTCCCAGTTGAATAATGATTAACAGCCGTATCGGCTTTCCGGTACATTACAGGATGAAAGTACTGTCTGGATTATCTGGTATTGTGCTTTTATAAAAAAATATGAATCGATTGATTCCTGGTCTGGCCCTTGTCGCCTGTTGGTTGCTCCTGCTCCTTTATGGTTCCTTTCTGCCATTCTTTCTGGTAATGGCCCTGGTAATCTGGATTGGTGCGCAGGAATATGCCAGGATGGCTTTTCCCGAGAAGGATAGAACTTTTCGTATTTTTTTGGCAATACTTGCACTCCTTCCTTCTTTGAGCGTTGCTTATGTTCCTTCTCTAGGGATCACAGGCGGCCTTCTCCTGTCGATTCTTCTTCTGAGTTTCTATATCCTTTATTATTACAGCCAGCTGCAAGATCCGTTGCTGTTTTTTAGCCGTGCCTTCTTTGGTGTGACCTATGTCGGGTTTCTGGCGGCCCATCTGTTGCTGCTCTACCTATTGCCGGAGGGCAGTAGTTGGATTTTGGTGCTTACTGCCATTACGGCAGGATCGGATTCCGGGGCCTATTATTGCGGGCGTGCCCTGGGAAAACATAAACTTTGTCCGTTGGTAAGTCCTAAAAAAACTATTGAAGGGGCCATTGGTGGTCTTGTTGCCGGTGTTGCCGTGGCTGTGCTTGTGGCCATACTTCTGCGCTTGCAGGTGAGTTTGTTCTTCTTGATACCCGCAGCGATCCTTCTGGCCGGTATTGGAATTGTCGGTGATCTTACCGAGTCAATTATTAAAAGGGCAACTGGAACCAAAGACTCCGGGACTCTCTTAGGCGGGCATGGCGGTGTCCTGGATCGGGTGGATTCTTTGCTGTTTGCCGGTCCCGTTTTCTATTATCTGTTGGTTTTTTATCAGAGTTCCTCTGTGGTGGCCCCATGAAATATCTTGCTCTCTTAGGATCGACTGGCTCTATAGGCAAAGGGGTACTTGATGTGGTCAGGAAGTTTCCAAGCCAGTACGCTATAGCCGGGCTTGCCGCAGGGAGGAATGTTGATCTGTTAAGTCAGCAGGCCCTTGAGTTCTCCCCTGAACTGCTTTCCGTGCTCGATGAAGAACATGCCGATCAGTTGAAGGCCCTTCTGCCTGAGAGCTACCATGGCCGGATTGTCTGGGGAACTAAGGGGAACATTCAGGTGGCATCTTTGGACTCTGCTGCCATGACCGTCTCGGCCATTGTCGGTGCAGCTGGATTGTTGCCGACCCTTGCGGCCATTGAGGCTGGGAAGGATATTGGGCTTGCCAATAAGGAAACTCTGGTCATGGCCGGCAAACTGGTTATGTCTGCTGCCCGGCGCAAGGGCATTCAGCTGTTGCCTGTGGATTCGGAGCATAGTGCCATTTTTCAGGCGCTGGAGGCTGGGCGCAAGGAGGATGTGGCCAAGATTATCCTTACTGCCTCCGGCGGTCCGTTCCTGGGCAAAAAAGCAGAGGATCTGCAAGAGGTAACTCCGGATCAGGCTCTGGCCCATCCAAACTGGAGTATGGGACGGAAGATCTCTATTGACTCTGCAACCCTCATGAATAAAGGGCTTGAAGTGATTGAGGCCAGATGGCTCTTTGATGTTTCGGTTGATTCCATTGAGGTAGTGGTCCATCCGCAGTCCATTGTGCATTCCCTGGTGGAATTTCAGGATGGATCAGTAGTGGCCCAATTGGGGATTCCTGACATGCGCATCCCTATAGCCTACGCCCTTTCCTATCCCAAACGACTGCCCTTGGCCCTCAAACCTCTCCAGCTCTCTCAGTGCGGTAATCTGCAATTTTTTGAGCCTGACTATGACCGTTTCCCGGCCCTGTCCCTGGCCTTCCATGCCCTTCGACAAGGAGGAGTGATGCCTGCGGTCCTCAATGCTGCCAATGAAGTGGCGGTAGAGGCTTTTCTTGGGGGCAGGCTCACTTTCCCTGGTATTGTTGAAACTGTTTCCATAGTTTTGGAGAAGGTGCAGAGTGGGAGCGAAGATTCTCTAGAGGATATCTTGGCTGCAGATGCCAGTGCACGATTTGAGGCTGAACGCCTTATTGCTGGGATGGCATAAGCTGTTTATAATCAGTCTTAAGTTCATGGATGGTTGCGTTATCTTAAACAAGGAAAATAAAATTTAACGGGGAAGTTACTGTTGAATTTTTCAATAATGATTAAAGTGTTAAGTACATTTTGCATTGTCGTAGCTGCCTATATGTATTGCGTGGAATTTGGGCAAGCAATTGTTAACCGTTAGGCAGTCACGCATTCTCCCTATTCTCCCAATGAGGAATTTTCCCTGAAATGAATACTGTGGTTTCTTTTATTATTGTCCTTGGCCTTCTTATTTTTGTTCATGAGCTGGGCCATTTTCTCTTTGCCAAGTTGTTTAAGGTAAAGGTACTGAAGTTTTCTTTGGGTTTTGGTCCAAAAATATTTGGCAGAACGGTTGGTGAAACGGAATATTTGATCAGCGCCTTTCCCCTTGGTGGATATGTAAAGATGTTGGGTGAAAATCCAGATGAGCAGGAGGTCGAAACTGAGGATCAGTGTAGCTCTTTTGCCCATAAATCGGTGTGGAAACGTTTTTTTATTGTCCTGGCCGGCCCGGTTTTTAACCTTGTGTTTGCGTTGGTCCTCTTTTGTGGCCTTTTTATTGCCATCGGCGTTCCTGACTCCCAGGATACAACCACCATTGGCCAGGTGAGCGAAAAGTCACCTGCGGCCGAAGCGGGTCTTCTGGTCGGGGATACCATTGAACAGATCAATGGTATCCCCGTCATTGAATGGCTTTCTATCCTCAACAGTGTCAAGGATAGCGAAGGAAAGCCTCTGACCTTGCAGATCAAACGAGGTACTGAGCAGGTCACTGTCGTCGTGACCCCCGCCATTGACAGCGTGAAAAACGTCTTTGGCGAGGTAACCGAAAAACGCTATATGATCGGGGTTATGAAGGCCGAGGCCCTGGTCTATGAAAAGGTGGGTGTGATTAGGGCTATCCAGGAGGCATGCGCTCAGACCTGGATGTATATCTCGTTGACCGTCATGGGCTTTGTGAAGCTTGTTCAGCGGGTGGTACCCATGTCGGAACTGGGGGGCCCTATCCTTATTGCTCAGTTGGCTGGGCAGCAGATGGCGGCGGGCTGGATTCACCTTGTCTATTTTATAGCATTGCTTAGTGTCAACCTCGGTATCTTGAACCTGCTGCCCATACCTGTGCTTGATGGCGGCCATCTCGTATTCTTAGGTGTTGAGGCGGTACGGCGCAGGCCTTTGTCCGAGCGGGTGCAGATTGTTGCCCAGCAGGTTGGCATGGCTCTGCTCGGTTCGCTCATGCTCTTTGTCTTTTATAATGATTTGGTCAGGATCTTTACCAAATGAACGGTGCGCAGGCTAAGGACGGCCCTGTGTCGCAGGTGCCAAGGACGGCACAGGAGCGACCGCAGGCCAAGTACGGCCTTGTGTCGAGCGCTCTCTGCCAGGATGAAGATAGACCCTTGCCTTTAATCCTGGCCATTGATACTGCCAGCAGTTGCAGTGCGGTGGCCTTGACGCGTGGTAGTGTGGTCGGAGGACAAGTGGTGGCTTCCCTCTCCTTGAACAGTAATGTGACTCATTCCCGGCGTCTGCTTACGGCAATAGACTGGCTGTTTAACGAGAGCGGAACAGAGTGGCAGAATGTGGACGGCCTTGCCGTTAGTCTTGGTCCTGGGAGCTTTACCGGATTGCGTATAGGAATGGCGACGGCCAAGGGACTGATCACGGCCACCCAGAAGCCCTTGCTAGGAGTATCGACCCTTGATGCCCTGGCCCTGAACTGTAGCGGCGAGCGGTTGATTTGTGCTGTACTGGACGCCAGGAAAAAAGAGGTTTATACTTGTTTTTATCGATACGATATTGAGGGGATTCCACGCCGGGATGGTACGATTCGGGTGCTCAGCCCCCAGAGACTGGCAGAGGAAATTCAGCAACCCGTGTTATTTGTTGGAGATGCCGTCATGCTCTATGGAGAATTATGGCAGGAGGCCCTCGGCACCCGATTTGCAAGTGCCCCAAGGACGTTGCATTATCCGTGCGCCAGCGCCCTGGGGCTGCTGGCAGGTGAGATGCTGCAACAGGATCAGTGCCTGGATCCTGACAGCGCAGCGCCTTTGTATGTGCGGGCCTCGGACGCGGAGTTGAGTCTGGGAGCCGTTACGAGATAGCTGAGAATGATTGGATACTCGCCGAGACACAGAAAAAATATTTTTTTTGTCTCGGCGAGTATGTCCATTTTATCTTTCCTGGAGCGGGCGACACTAAACTCTCCTTGGTCGGCTTTTTGCGCTTTGCGGGAGAAATTAGCGGGATTGCAGAGATCACACCATGAATGTTTTTGTTGAAGAAGCATAAGCAACAGAGGACAGACCCATGATTTTGCGGCGGCAAACCAGGAAAATAGTGATTGGCAATGTGCCGGTGGGCGGAGGTAGTCCCATTACGGTGCAGTCCATGACTAACACCGATACCAGGGATGTTGCCGCGACCGTGGCTCAGATCCATGCACTCGAGAAGGCGGGCTGTGAGTTGATCCGAGTCGCCGTCCTTGATCTTGAGGCTGCTGCAGCCCTTTCCAAAATTCGTGCGGCGATCTCCATCCCCTTGATCGCCGATATTCACTTTGATCATCGTCTGGCCGTGGCTGCCATGGAAAATGGTGCTCAGGCTATCCGCATTAATCCTGGTAACCTTGGCGGCCCGGAAAAACTGGCCCGGGTTGTGGGTGCCGCCAAGATCCATCAGGTTCCAATCCGCGTGGGGGTCAACAGTGGCTCCATTGAAAAGGATCTTCTCAAGATTCATGGTTATCCCACCCCGGAAAATCCCACTGCCCTCATCGAGAGTGCCCTTCGTAATGTCCGCCTTCTCGAAGATCTGGGCTTTTATGAAATCAAGATCTCAATCAAATCCTCCGATACCCTGACCACAGTGAGTGCTTATCAGGCGCTGGCCCAAAAAACAGATTATCCCCTGCATCTTGGGGTCACAGAGGCGGGTGGTCTTATTGCCGGCACCGTAAAGTCCAGTGTGGCCCTCGGCATCTTGCTTTATCAGGGGATCGGAGACACCTTTCGGATCTCGCTGACCCGTGATCCGGTGGAAGAGATTCGGGTCGGTTTTGAACTCCTGCGTTCTCTCAAGATCCGGGAACGTGGTCCGGAGCTTATATCCTGCCCTACCTGCGGCCGTACCCAGATTGATCTTTTTACCCTGGCCGAGGCCGTTGAACGCTACGTGCAGACCATGAAGAAACCAATCAAGGTGGCGGTCATGGGCTGCGTGGTCAATGGACCAGGTGAGGCCAAGGAAGCAGATATTGGCGTTGCCGGTGGCAATGGGGTGGGGATTATTTTTAAGAAGGGAAAGCTTTACAAAAAGGTAAAAGAGGAAGAGCTACTTGCGGTCTTTCTCCAGGAATTAAAATTCATAGAAGAAGAGATATAGATGCGTTACTCACAGACTTTTGTCCCAACACTGAAGGAAACGCCTGCCGAGGCAGAGGTGGTCAGCCACCGACTGATGCTCAGGGCAGGGTATATTCGTAAACTTTCGGCAGGTGTTTACACCTATCTGCCTTTCGGTCTGGCCGCCATCCGCAAGGTGGAGAAGATCGTCCGTGAGGAGATGAATCGCGCCGGAGCCCAGGAACTGTTAATGCCCATGGTTCAGCCTGCGGATCTGTGGCGGGAGACTGGCCGCTATGAAAAATATGGACCCGAACTGCTCAGATTCAAGGATAGGCATGATCGTGAATCGTGTCTGGGACCGACCCATGAAGAGGTGATCACCGACCTGGTAAGGGGCGAGGTCCGTTCCTATCGGCAGCTTCCGCTCAATCTCTATCAGATTCAGAGCAAGTTCAGGGACGAGATCCGTCCAAGATTCGGGCTGATGCGTGGCCGCGAATTTATCATGAAGGACGCTTATTCTTTTGATGTTGATGATGAGCAGGCTGGTATTGCCTATCAGAAGATGTATGATGCCTATCAGCGGATCTTTACCCGTTGCGGCCTGCAGTTCCGGGCGGTTGAGGCTGACAGCGGCACCATCGGCGGCAGTTTCTCCCACGAGTTTATGGTTCTTGCCAAGACCGGTGAGGATACTTTAGTGGTGTGCCGGAACTGTGACTATGCGGCCAATGTAGAAAAGGCGGCGATCAAGGTCCGGCCTGTGGAGAGTACGGAGCCCCTGCTTGAACCTGAAAAGGTTGAGACCCCTGGCAAGCGTAAGGTCGCAGCAGTCTGTGAATTTTTAGGTATTGGACCGGAGTTGCTGGTTAAAGCCATGATTTATAAGGTGACTGGGGGGGATGGTCAGCAGGTATATCCGGTGGCTGTTCTGGTGCGGGGTGATCGTGAGGTACAGGAGGTGAAGCTCAAAAACCTGCTCCAGGCCGTTGACGTGGAACTGGCCGAGGATAAAGAGGTCTTTGAGATAACCGGTGTGCCCACCGGTTATCTGGGTCCGATTGGCCTGAATGGCGGAAAAGTCCAAGTGGTAGCGGATCTGGAAGTCGTAGCCATGCGTAATTTCGTAGTGGGTGCGGGTGAAAAAAATTACCACCTGCAGAATGTGAACATAGGTCGTGATTTTGAGGTGGCCCTGGTTGCCGATTTGCGTCAGATAGCAGCGGATGATCCTTGTCCACTCTGTGGCGGCGAGTTGGGTCAGATTGAGGGCATAGAGGTCGGCCATATTTTTAAACTGGGAACGGTCTATTCCGAGTCCATGCGTGCCCTGTTTCAGGACCATGAGGGCCAGGAGAAACCTCTGATCATGGGTTGTTATGGTATCGGCATCAGTCGTATTGTCGCGGCGGCCATTGAACAGAATCATGATGACAATGGGATTATCCTGCCGCTGGCCCTTGCTCCGGTTCAGGTGATCATCCTCAATCTTGGTCTCAAGGATGCGGCGATCACCGCATCAGCCGAGTTGCTGTACTCGCAGTTGCTGGCGCTAGGGGTTGAGGTGCTTCTTGATGACCGTGATGAGCGGCCCGGCTCCAAATTCAAGGATGCTGACCTGCTGGGCATCCCCTTCCGGATTACGGTTGGTACTCGTCTGAGCAAAGAAGACGTGGTTGAGATCCGTCATCGTCGTGACGGTCTGACCGTGGATCTTTTTCCTGCCCAGGTTGTGGAATATATACTGAACCAGATTGCAGCAGCCGGCAGCACAGGGCAGGAGTGATACGGGTATCTCATGACGACTGCATCCATGCTGAGTGTCACCGGTCTGAAGACTATTGCCAAGGGATATCTTCACGATGTTGATCTGGAGCCCATTGATAAGGCGTGGGACCTTGCTGTCAAGGTACACACGGACAAAAAGCATTTTTCCGGTCAACTGTATTTGGAACACGCCCTTGAGGTAGCCTCTACCCTTGCCTCCATGTATCTTGATCGGGATACAGTCATTGCCGGTCTGCTGCATGGTGTCCTCAAAGAGGGGGTTACTGTTCAACAACTGGCTAAGGAATTTGGTCAGAGTGTGGCCGATATTGTTGATGGTTGTACCCGCATCGCCAGTGTTCACTATAATACCCAGTTAGCGAATCAGGCAGAGAATGTTCGTAAGATGTTATTGGCCATTGCCGCAGATATCCGAGTGCTTCTGGTCAAGTTGGCTGATCGTCTCCAGGATATGTGTTCTCTGGAAGCGATTGACAGCGAATATCGGCTGGAGATGGCGCGTGAAACCATGGATCTCTACGCCCCCCTGGCCAGCAGATTGGGTATTGATTGGTTAAAACGTGAGCTTGAAGATCAGTCGTTCCGCTATCTCCATCCTGAGGAGTATAATGAGTTAAGTGCCAAACTGGAGAGCTCCTATGAGGAACGACAGAATTATGTGGAGAAGGTAATTACTATCCTGCAGGAAAAACTTGTCTTGAGTAAGATTTTTCCCCTTCGTATTATTGGTCGTCCCAAACATATCTATTCCATCTATAAAAAACTTCTTGCCCAGAAGATTCCTTTTGAACGGGTCTATGACAATGTGGCCTTTCGTATCATCGTTAATACGGTGGAGGAGTGTTATGCGGCCCTCGGGGTAGTGCATGAAAACTGGTCACCCGTTCCCGGCAGGATCAAGGACTTTATCTCCGCTCCCAAGGCCAATAACTATCAGTCGATGCATACTTCGGTGGTGGGTCCGGATAATCATTTTATAGAGGTCCAGATTCGGACCGAGGAAATGGACCGGATCGCCCAGGAGGGTATTGCCGCGCATTGGGCTTATAAGGAAGGGCAGAAGATTGGTAGCAATGATGTCAAGCTCTTCCGGGAACTGAAAAAGCTGGTGAACTCTCTGCAGGAGGTTGAAGATCCACGGGAGTTTCTTGAGAATGTTCGAGGAGAGCTTGGTACGCCTGAGGTTTATGCCCTGACCCCCGGTGGTGCGGTCAAGGGATTTCCCTTAGGGAGCTGTCCCATTGATTTCGCCTATGCCATTCATACCGAAGTGGGGGATCGCTGTATCGGGGCCAAAGTCAATAATCGTCTTGTGCCTTTGAAATATCAGATGCAGAACGGTGATATCGTGGAGATTGTCACCTCCAAGACCCAGCGTCCCCGCAGAGGGTGGCTAAGTCTGGTCAAAACCAGCCGAGCCCGTTCCAGGATTCGTTCCTGGCTGCGCCGAGAGGAGAAGGAACATGCCTTGCATCTTGGCCGTGAAATCTGTGAGCGGGAGCTGAAGCAGTATGAGACCACCCTGAAAAAGATAGTCAAGAGTGGTCATGTAAAATTGCTGTTGAAGGAGCTTCGTTGTAATTCCCTGGACGATCTTCTGGCAAAGGTGGGGAGCGGGATTGTAACGGTGCAGGTTCTGATCAAGGCACTCCAGCCTCCGGAATTTCGCGGCGAGAAGGTTCAGTCAAATCAACCGACTCCCCAGGAACTTGCCGCTCTGATGGTAGGTCAACAGAAGTCCGGTGGTCATGGGAGCGATTCAATTATCAGTATTGATGGGATTGATGGTATACTGGTGAAAATAAGCCAGTGTTGTCATCCAGTGCCGGGAGATCCTATTCTCGGCTTTATCACTACGGGCCGGGGTATTTCCGTGCATAAGGCCAGCTGCGAAAATCTATTAATCACAGACCCGCAGCGCTGGATAGCGGTATCTTGGTCTGGAGCCCAGAGCATCCAGCATCAGGTGGAGATTCTGGTGACTGCGGAAAACAGACGGGGTATTGTGGCAACCATCAGTGCTGCAATCAATGCTGATGATGCCAATATTCTCGGAATCCCAACGCGGATCACTTCTACAGGCATTGTAGAGCTGCAGATCACTCTGGAGGTTGCCGACCTTGAACATTTACAGATACTGTTACAGCATCTGCGGCAGCTTGAATCGGTGATTTCGGTGAGAAGGCTGTAGGCGGATTTGGATATGGTCTTGTGTCAGATCTGCGGCAATGATATTGCACATGATGTGCCAATCTGTCCGTTTTGTGGCGGGAAACAGGAGAAAAAGCTGCCAGGAGTAATCTCCCCTTCGGGTGCTTTTCATAAGGTGGTCAACCTTGAGATGGGTAAACCCCTTGTTGAGAGTGCCTTGAGAAAACTGCAGATGGAATTGGAGAGTGGTCGCCGTCAGAACCTGCGCGTCCTGACGGTGATTCATGGCTATGGTTCCACCGGTAAGGGCGGTGCTATCGGTGTTGAGTGCAGGAAGGTGCTGGAATATCTGAAAGGGAAGGGTGAGATAAATACCTTTATTCCTGGTGAGGAGTTCAGAATGAAATCAGGACCGACCCGTGATCTGTTGCGTCGTTTTCCTCAGCTTGCAAGCAATGTTAATCTCAATAAAGGAAATAGAGGGATTACTCTGGTTGTTTTGTAGTTGAAGAATGTTGGCCTTTTTTGCCCTGTTTGTCTTTGTTCTTGAAATGGGTTGGTCCTTTTGTTAGAACGGCTTATATTAAGGGATATGGTACTCTTTTGTTGTCAGGTCCCTTTCGCAGGAAAACGCTTGCCGAAACATAAAGAATGTTTATTAGTTGTCAATCAGGTTGTCAGGTTGTGGGAATCTTGTGTCGTTGAAATAAAATTTATCAAAGGAGATGATGGTGATGAACAGATTGATGGTATTTGCCTTGATGGCCCTGCTGCTGTTTCCGGCTCTTGGATTTTCGGCTGATAAGGATAAACCTGCGGCTGAATTGAAGACCTTTCAGGATAAGCTCAGTTACAGTATGGGGCTCGATGTGGGGACTTATTTTAAGGGAATGAAGGAAGATATTGATTATGATCGGTTACTGCTGGGGATTACCGATGCCTTTAAGGGAAATAAACAGTTGTTAAGCGCAGAAGAAGTGGCCCAGGTACAAAAAGAATTTGCAACCAAGATGCAGGAAAAACAGGCTGCTCAAATAAAAGAGCTGCAGGAAAATAATAAGAAAACTGGTGATGCATATCTGGCCAAAAATAAAGGGGTAAAAGGTGTTGTTGTCACCAAGAGCGGCCTGCAGTACGAGGTGCTGAAAAAAGGGAATGGTGAGAAGGTCAAAGAGGGAGATCAGGTCAAGGTTCATTATACCGGAACCTTTGTTGATGGTAAGGCTTTCGATGATTCCCGTAAACGGGGTGAGCCGGCTGTTTTCGGAGTTGATCAGGTGATCCCTGGCTGGAGTGAGGCCTTAAAACTGATGGATGTTGGTTCCCGATATAAACTGGCCATTCCTTCTGCCCTTGCTTATGGTGAGCAGGGTGCGCCACCAGTAATTGAGCCGAACTCTGTTCTGCTCTTTGATGTTGAGCTTATCAGCATTGAAAAGAAAGAAGCAGTTTCAGCCCCGGCAACCGCCCCTGCCCCGGCGAAAAAATAATAACGAGGTCTGGAAATGGGTGACGCTAAGAAGATGAAAAAAAAATGTTGTCATAAGTTTGAAAAAAAAGGCAATCATTGTTCCCGTTGCTCCTTACCCGTTGAAGATGAAGGTGAAAAACTGAAAAAAGAAAAGACGAGCGGCAGGGAAAAGACCAAGAAGAAGGAGAAAAAACGGGAAGGTAAGAAAAAGGAATAAATATCTCGGTAGAGAGAGTGTCGTCTGCTGACGGGTCAGTATCTTTAAAGTTCTGGCTTTGAAAAAGGTTCAGGAGGGTTTCCTTCTGAACCTTTTTGGTTTTATTTATATGCGTTTGATTTTGAACAGGTTGTTCTAATTCTCCATTCAAAAGAATGGCTATTGAGGTAGGTCGTCAAAAGTGGACACCAAATCAGTCATGCTACTTTGACCTGGCAGATACCGGTGCAATCGTCGTTTTTGGGAGTATGAGCTGCCAATGCGTTTACTGAATGCCTGTTTAGTTCATGTTCCGGTTTAACTGAAAAAAAGGCAGAGCCATAATAATAAATGGCCCGGAGAGCCTCTTGTGGTATAATGAATTTTGCGAAAAATTTAACCATAACAAGAGTATCCGAGCCATAGCCTACTTTAACACATTAATGCCTTTAATTCACTTAATTGCAAGAAATTCAAAAAAACGATCTCTTTATTGCAACAGATCAAAGGTCCTATTTTTTGTGGCAGGTGAAACAAAGTGCGCTGCCCTCATTGGATTTGACAAGAGATTTTGTGTTCAGGTAATAACTTGGATAGTTAGAATTGTGGCAGTCCGTGCAATTTCCTGTTCCACGGCCGACATGAACATCATGACAGGAACTGCACTCCAACACACCTCCATTAAGCATATCATGGCTGATGGTTCCGCCTAGACCGGAAGGGTGTGCATCAGGATTGTAGAGTCCTCCGTCCTTTGAAGCGAGTGCTTGATCATATATTATTGCCACGGGATGATGCTTGTTCAATGCAGTGCCGATCCTGATCGGCACTGCTCGAGTTGTTTGAACACGAATGTTAGTCGTCCCTGTGAGCCCCCCGAATGAGTCCAGCGCGATCGTCCCGTCATGGCAGGACAGGCAAAGTCTGGAGATGCTGGTGGGCTGGGTCGGTGTGGCATTCAATGTTGGACTGCTGTATAGTGTAAATGAGTTGATTGAAACCTGGTGGTTCCAGAGTGGCGACTGCGGGACCGTAGTATTGGAATGGTGCGGCGTATGGCAGACAACGCACAGTTCACCTTTACCCCATGTTGTGTTGGAAAAATCGTGGTGTGTATTCTTTACAAGAGCATTCGTTGTCACCGGGAACAGAATCAAGGAACCAATTATTAGAAATTCGACCGCATTCCGTGTGACACGGAAAGTAATATGATGTTTATTTTCAACAGTCATAACCTTAACTTATAGTCTCCTTGCCTTCATAACTGAACAACACTTGTAACTACCTGCCATCAATACCTATTCAACAAAAAAACATTGATAAGGACTACATATCCTTTCATTTTACTCTTTAGAACTTCTTTCAAAAACTCTTTCTTACTCGAGATGAGGTCGGTCGTCAATAGTGGAAACCAAACCTCTCTGCCACGTTCCTTTCAATAAGATATTTTCTCTCAAAAGCAGCCGGAGAACAAAAACCTAACCTTTTCTGTATACGTTGGCGGTTATAGAATATTTCTATATACTCACGGGCCTCAGACTCAGCTTCTTTTCTTGAGGCATACTTTCTGTGATGGACCATCTCGGTTTTCAACGTCCCCCAGAAGCTTTCCATCGGGGCATTATCATAACAGTTACCCTTACGACTCATAGAAGGCTTCATATCAAACTGTTTGAGTACTCTTGCAAAGGCATGGGAGCAATATTGACTCCCGCGATCAGAATAAAGGATCGGCCGTTTCTCGGGACGTTTTACTGAAACAGCCCGAAACCATGCCTGGATGACAAGACCTTTCGTCATCCTTTTGACATCAACAATGGTCATATGTCGGGCCAGATCGAGAACATATCGCCAAGGGCGCGGGTGTATGTGAAACGAGGATCGGCAAACCCAATATCTGATTGGCGGATTGTTTTGCAATCTTTACAATCCACCCGCGTAATCTCAGTTTTTATATAGGTCGCTTTCTTGCCAATAGGCAGAGAATGAAACCATCGGAGATGCGAGCTATGCTTTATGATCCTTTTGCTTTTACAAACAGGGCAGCGCAGCGAAGACTGAACTTTTTTCTGGATACGGAGGAAATCACGTCTCCTTCCCTGTACTCTGTGCGGATATAACTATACCCAACAATACCAAAACCATGATACAGTAAACTCGTGGACATGTAGAACCCTCCTTATCTTTTGCTTGGTCGCATTGATAAGGACTATATGTCCATTCTTTTTTCTACTCATTTTTGGGCCCAAGTACGCTTAATCCTGAAGAACGGTTATTTCATTGAACACTTCCTTGCGGATTATATATCCACTCTTGGGAAAGTGTCCATTAATACCCTACCAGGTCATTTCACCATGGTGTCGAACACAAGACAACATGTCCGCCCCAAAGAGTTAAGAGTAAAATAGTTAACATCAGAACGTTATTAACAGCAATTAAAAATGAATTTGAATTCATTTTTAATTGCTGTTAATAAAAAAAAAACATATAATAAGAAAATGTCAAAATATTTTGCAACGATGTGGCAAGCTTTCTCTAAAATATTAAATACTGTAATAATTTTGTTCGGTAGCCATATGCGCCGAGCAGCCTGAGGATAACTTTATTTAAAAACGCTTATTCTCTCGGTGTGTAGCCTTTTTGTGAAGTTTGTTTTAAACTGCCAAGCTGATCCATCGGTAAATTCAAATACCTTGTAAGGGTATCATTCTTAGAAAGAGGTGAGTGTGAAACATTTATTAACATCATTATTTGCTGTATATCTTTTGTTGAATGTCAACTCGATTGCCCATGCCGAGACAGAACTGTACGATTGGGGAATCAACATAGACGGCACAAGCTATTGTCTTCAAGGGACGTGTGATTATGATTTTTTTAGTGGAGAAGGAATACAGTTGACAAGCCTCACGGATCTACCCCCCTCCATCGATCATAGCAATTTTAATCTCAGCGACGATGTCGATCCTCTTGAAGATGGATTAGGAACCCTTACGATTACAGTAACAGGAGCTGGGGCGCACTCCGTGTCAGTGTATCTTGACTATGATCTTGATTATAGCATTAACGGATCACTCAATGAAACAGGTGAAACAAGCGGTACTCCGGAAACTGGTCTCTCATGGGAGATTGACGAGCCCGGCTGGGGAAGTACTGGGACCCTAGGCACAGGTGGAGTTGCGTATATTGGCGATATTTTTAGTAATTTTAACGATTCTGGTACGTTGCCATCATTTGTTTCTCGACTCGATAATAAGATCTTTTACGATGCATTTGATGGTCAGTACCTTGATCTTATTCAGCCTATCGAAGACACCGCCCTGGCACAAAGCTGGGATTTCAATCTTGTTGACGGTGAAACAGTTGTCATAACTTTCATCGCAGGCAGCACCAACCCCGCAGGTTTTTACCTTGTTCAGAAAGATACTGATCCTGACAGTAACACGGAGGTTTATTTGTCAAGCTCTATCTCTGGAGTGATAATCCCTATCTCTAAGAAATCATTTCCATGGACAATGTTTTTACCTGCTATTATAAATAAGGCTAATGTTAGGTAAATCAAGAATGTCTTGATGATGAGCAGGCCGACCTGGCCGAGATGCCCCCTAGGGATCGAAAATGTGATATCACAGCACCCCCAGTGTCAACAGCTTGAAACCTTTCAAACTGACATGGCTGGTATAAAAATCGAGGCAAGAAGTTCAACGACCTTAAATTGAGATCGATCATAGGTGCTGTCATCAAAGATCAAAACCTTTTCTTTTTTCTTGCTGATAAACAAAAAGAAGAAATTGGAAGCCTGAGCAGTCAAGAATAGCATAAAGTTACAACAGTTGTGGTGAGGGCTCTTCAGTAAATCATAGAACGCCACTGCTGTCTTATAAGTTTTCCCAGAGCAATTTCTGACCGGAGTTATGCTGTTCAGCCAAGGAATCAAGTTCAGGTCTCGGAATAATTGCAGTAAACTGATTAAGGATTGGGTTATAATAGGACATGACTCGGATACTCTTGTTATGGTTAATGTTTTAACGAAACTCATTATGCCAAAAGAGGTTCTCCGGACCATTTATGATTGATCATTGATGAGACAGCAGTGATAGGCCGCATTCTTCTTGAATGGTAAGACGCTATTGGTGACTATTCCTCTGGAAAAATTGTTGCCCTCAAAAGGCAACATGGAAATAGCGGACAAAGTGTTAGGGGTGACAACCCTCTCAATTTACGAATGTCGCTGTTAATAAGTCGAAAAGTTGAGCTACTATATTTTACATAGTTAACAACTTGGTAAAATAATAACTTTTTATCAGGTTGATTAAAAAAAATCCAAAAATGGGGGGGTTTATAATGGTTGGTACCAAAAAACAATATCTGCTGGCTGCGCTTTTGGTGGTTGTGCCCGCAGTAACAAGTTGGGCAGATGTTCCACCACCACCTGTCAATCAAATTTTAGGTATTCCGGACGCTTCTTTTAACAATCTGAGTGAACCGGAATGCCGTACATGTCATCAGAATCCAAGTATTGTAGACCCTGGAACCATTCCCAATCGTCATCATCTCCTAATCAATACACCTCTTCAGGTCCCCAATTCGGCACCTTTTGACCAGTCAGGAGATACTACTTATCAATGTCTCTCCTGTCATCAACAGGTATGGAACCCGGTCACTTCTTCATATGTCTTTAATACATACAGAGATTGTTTGTTCTGTCATACTCAAATTTCCAATGAAGCTTCTGTTCATCATCTAACCATTAAAGCCAAGGCTGGAGACTGTAAGGCATGCCATGGCCTTATTGATGACCCCTTGGTCGCTCATTACATACCAACCTATGCTCCAAGCCTGGTTACCCCATGGCCAAGCAACAAGCCAACTGCTGGTCCAAATGGTGAGGGACAATGTACTTTTTGTCATGATGCTGGTTTCAATACTGCGACGAGCTTGGATGTCCTGAGTAACTCTGGTACCCATCACAGCACTGGCCTGGGTCTTGCAAGCTCCGCTGAATGTCTATTTTGTCATGATTTTAATGTGCCCGATGACCAAACGATACGTGCATGTGAAAAGTGTCATGGTGTAGCTTCTCTCCACAACATTCAGGCCAATTCACCCAATACTGCCAATCTCACCACCATTGTTCCTGGAAAGGAAGATGCTTATTATGGCCATATTGGTAGTAATCTTGATTGTAATGGTTGCCATGGCTTTGTCGGGATGTCTGCTGCTGAAATGAATGTTTCAGCGGCGGTTATTCCTGACGTCTCAGGGGTGAGCGTGACAAAGGTTACCGCGGGAACCACTGCTGTCATTACTGCAACAGGCAGTGGCTTTACGAAGAACGTAATCACTACACCTGACGGTGATATCGTATTGACCTCTAAAGTTGTTCTGACGCCTCTTGATGGTACTCCTGTTGACCTTGTTCCCACTGTAATTACTGAAGATTCCCTGACAGTAACTCTGCCGGCAACCCTGAAAGCAGGAAATTACGACTTCCGCGTAGTAAAAGCTGACAAAGCCAGTAACGCTGTGCATCTGTCAGTCGTGCCCGCCATGAAAAATACTTCCATCGTTTGCAGTGGTAGCAATGTTACCATCACGGGAACCGGTTATTCACAGTATATTGATGGCCTAAATTCTGGTGCAGGTCTTGTTGCATTAGATAAAAGAGGTAAAAATGTACCCTGCACGGTTAAGACTTGGAATGATACCAAAATCACAGCGACATGCGCCGTCTGTCCGAGCAGTGTGAGTGTGTCTTCTATCTGGGGTAACGATACGGATAAAACCAGTAGAGCCACTAGGTAGAGTCAAACGGTAAAAAATAACTGATTTTTTCATTGTCTTCACCTGCCTGAAGAAGCGGGGGAAGGGGTTAAAGCCTTCCCCCGGTCTTGAGTTTTCGATAACAAGAAACAGCTCGATTGACGGTATCCAGCTCACAAATCTTCCTGATAAGAGAGCTTGCTGCCACTAGCTGCCATCTGTATGACTTCTGTTTTTCTGTTTATTTCCTGTTCATAAGGGAAACTATTTTATGTTTTTTATGAATAGATTGCTGGTAAGGTTATTATTAATCTTTACTTATGTTCTCTTTTTATTCTTCTGTATTATTGTTCCGGCTCAAGCGATGGATCGTTCCGTAATTATCGGTTTTCATAATAAACCGGGACCTTCTGAGAAAGCACTTTTGCTTGGCAAGGATATTGAAGTAAAACATAAGTTTCGTCATATCTCAGCTTATGCCGCCAAGCTTTCAGAACAGGCGGTGGAGCGATTGCGCAAAGACCCGAGAGTGAAATACGTTGTTGAAGATACGATTTATTCGGTGATTGATCCCGTAGAAATAGTAGCAGACCCGGTAGAAGATCCGGTAGCAGAACCGATTGAATACCTGAATTCTTGGGGGGTAAAGCATATAGGTAGCCAGGCAGCACACTCCATTAATATTACAGGCAGTGGGGTTCGGGTTGCTATTTTAGATAGCGGTATAGACTATACCCATCAAGAACTTGTAATGAATTATAAAGGCGGCTGGGACTTTGTTTTTAATGACGATGATCCCTACGACGATAGCTGGAACAGCCATGGAACCCACGTGGCCGGAATTATTGCTGCTGCTGCTAATGGTAGCGGAGTAGTTGGTGTGGCTCCCAATGCGGAAATCTATGCCTTGAAAGTTCTTGATGGTGCTGGTTTTGGTCTTTTAAGCTGGATAATAGAAGGAATCGAATGGGCTATTGAGAATAAAATTGATGTTGTCAATGTAAGTATTGGAGGCCCTCATTCAGTTGCCCTTCAAGGGGCATGCGATGCTGCATATAATGCGGGAGTCCTTCTGCTTGCCGCAGCCGGGAATACTTATGGAGGTGACGTCACTTTTCCCGCCGCTTATGATTCTGTTATTGCGGTGACAGGAACTGATAGCGCAGATCAGCAGGGTTTGTTTGCTCCTTTCGGCCCACAAATTGAATTGGCGGCTCCCGGTGTTACCATCAATTCGACTTCTGTGAATGATGGTTATGCAGTTTTGAGCGGAACATCCCAGGGAGCGCCTCATGTTTCAGGCTTGGCGGCCCTTGTTTTGTCAGCTGGAGTGAGCGATTTGAATAATGACGGTAAAGTTAATAATCAGGATGTTCGCATGCAGTTGCAAATGAGTGCTCATGATCTGGGTGATCCCGGTAAAGACGATGTTTACGGCTATGGACTGATTGATGTCTCAGCTGCCCTGGGGATTGATGATGATGGTGACGATTCCAGTGTGTCATTCGAGTTGGTCAGAGGTACTGTGCGCAGCAGTGATAATATGAGTTACACCCTTGCCGATATGATCTGTCAGGTTAGTATTACTAATAATTCTCTTAGTGGTGTACGAGTTATTGTTTATGAGAATGGTTCTATTAGATATGATCTTTCCCAAAAAATCTTTTTTAACAGGCTGTTTCCGCAGGAAACCTCTTTTTCTCTTGATGCAAGGGGAACTACACTTAATATCGTTTTCATGCCAATTGGAAAACCTGCTTCCTCGGCAACGATCACCATTGATCAATAAATAGTAATAAACTCTCAGTTGTTGGATTAATTAATTAAAATGTTTATGCGAATTTACAAGGGGAACTCAATTTTCTTTCTGGTTACCTTTTTCATGGTCTCCATTTTTTCGTTTTCTACCGGCTTTTGTCAGTCAAAACCAGTAAAGGGAGAAAATAAAGATAAGGTTGTAGCAAAAGTAAATGGCAAACTAATTAAGGAAAGTGCTCTTACGTCAGAGGTTAATAATAATCTCAAGAAATATTCAAAGTTTGGCGTGACAACATTTTCTCCCGAACTGTTAAATACGTCAAAGAAGAAAGCTCTCAATAAAATTATCAATGACGAAGTTCTAGCCCAGGCAATTCAGAAATACGATATGCCGGACATTGAACAAAAGTTAAAAGAGGAATTGGCTTCTCAAAAAAAACAATATAAAACTCCTGAGGAATTTAAACAGTTTCTGAAAGCGAAACATTTAAGCGAAGAGGAGCTGTTGACTTCCTTAAGAAGTAGGCTTTTGATGAACGCATACCTGAGCAGCGTGGGGGTGTTACATTTTGAACCCACGGAAGAAGAAATTCTGTCATATTACGAGCAGGGAAAAGAAAATTTCAAAAAGAAAGAAAAAGTGAAGGTTCGGCATATTCTGGTTCAGGTAGAAGAAGGCTCTGATCAATCAAAACATGAGGCTGCTCGTCAGAAAGCTGAAAACATCTTAAAGAAAATCCAGGCTGGCCAGGATTTTGCCACACTGGCCGAGGAGCAATCTGATTGTCTTCGTTCCAAGAAACAAGGGGGAAAACTTGATTTTATAGAACGTGGATTCATGCCCCCGGAGTTTGACGAAATTGCTTTCAGTATCGAAAAAGGAAGAACAAGTGAGGTTATTAAGACCAAATTTGGCTATCACATCTTACAAGTCATTGAAAAGGATCCTGCTGGATATCTTTCATTAGACCAGGTCAGGAATTATATAAAAAAATATCTTGAAGAAAGGCATGTTAGCAGACTTCGTTTGGAGCATGTAGAAAAACTGAGACAACAAGCTAAGATTGAAATTTTTCTTAATTAATTTTGTTGGTTGCAGGGTATTTTACCGGGTTTTAAATTTGTGCTTATCTGTTTTTTGATCAAGATAAATTTCTGAGAAAAGGAACATCCATTTGTAAATGGGGCTGCATAAACATTTTTTAATGTTGTATTTTTTTTTGAGACTCTTTGCTAGAAGATAACATTCATTTTTTACAAAGGATGAAAAAATGAAATCAACAATTATTGTATGTACAGGTATTATTACCCTGTTCTCCACAACATTGTTTTTTGCCCATGTAGCGGCAGCGGCAACGCGTTCATCTACCAATAGTTCTTCAAGTAGTTATGGAGGGGGTAGTTATGGCGGGGGAGGTTATGGCGGGGGAGATCGAGCAATAATAGAAAAAGATTGTCGTTTATGTCACGAAGATCTGCCGCGTTTTCCTGGGTTAAAAAATACTAACCCCGACAAGCATCACTTTTTGCTTGGCAAAGAGATTGCGCAACCGACAATTGCACCTTACGTAACGGGCGGTTACAAATATGAGTGTTTATCGTGCCATAATATTGAACGGACAGTTGTCACGGGATACCAGACTTCTGTTATAAGAGATTGTTTGCAGTGCCATCCGATTAAAACGGTTAGTGGCAGCCCCGGAGCTGAGAATGTTCACCATAAGTTAAGCTCTTATAGGTGTTCTAATTGCCACACGCAGATGCGTTAGGAATTGATTGCGAATTCCACACCAATCCGGCCCCCATCTCAGGGGGACCGTATTATAAATTAAGTAAAAAAACACCTGACGTGGTGTATACCTTAATGCTGCCACTGGTTGAACATGCAGGGTAAAAAATGCAGAGATTTCACTTGTAAAACGTGAAATACTTTTCAAACGATCGGAGCCACTTCTTGCTCCTGATGGGAAAATGGCTGGGCGGCAAAGATGGTTGTCAGCAGGGGGTTGTAGCCAGATGTTTGAGAGCCTTGCCCTTCTGAGGAAGGTGCTGGTGTCAAAATCACCTTCCTCAGAAGGGCGATATCGGCGAGGAGAGCGCGGTGTGACAGGACGACATCTTTGGGTTTTTCCTCCGAACCAGAGGTAAAAAGGACCGGTGGGTTCCTCTGGTGAGGTCGGCCTCTCGGAATGTGCGCGGGAAACGCAAGGCATAGTAGATCAGCCAGATCTGGTCAGAAAATAAGATTGTCTTGTGCGGGGCGTCGAGATAGATATATTCATGTTGATCAAAGCAGTTGGAAGAGCAGGGGCAGGGTGAAAAAAGAGAGAAGAATACCGATTCCAACCATGGCGGCGGTAAGCTCCGGGGCAAGCCCTGCCATTATCGCCAGGGCTCCGGCAGAGACCATGGGAGGCATTCCCGCCTCAAAGATGGCGACACGGATGGCCAGGGTGTCGATCCCTAGAAATCGGCAGATGGCTAAGGCCAGGAGGGGGGCCACGATAAGTTTGACTGAGAGGCCGATGAGCAGGGGCGACATCATTTCAGGACGGAGTCGTGGGGTGAGTTGGTAGCCGACCGCGATCATGACTACTGGTACCAAGGTTACGGCCAGACTGTCCAACAGGGATGCCGCTTGTGCTGGCAATTGGACCTCTCGACAGACCAGGGCCAAGATCAGAGCCAGGAAGGGAGGAAAGGTGATAATTTTTTTCACAATCAAGGCAAGTCGTGGCCGCGCTCCACTGCCATAGAGAGCAAGAACCACAGTGCCGTAAGTGGCTAAAGCCAAAAAAGAGCCGAGTTGGTCATACAATACAGCGTAAGGGATGCCCGCTTCATCAAAGAAGGCTCGTACCATAGGGATGCCGAGAAAGGAGGTGTTGCCCAGGGGGACCAGAAGCAGAAGCGCACCTGTCATGTCTTGAGGCCAGTGGTAGAGTCTTGCCGCAAGAAGGATGATTCCGGCAGAGACCAAAAGCATGATCCAAGGCATTATGACTGGACTCAGGATGTCTCTGGAAAAAGTAAGTTCTGGCACCTTGAGCAGGATCAGGGCAGGCAGGGAGACATAAATAACAAAGAGGTTGAGCACCTGAGCGGTTTCCTTGGGAAACTGGGGCAGGCGGCGCAGTCCCATGCCGATGAGCAGAAAGGCAATGGTGAGAATGAAATTTTCCATGGAATCTTGTTAAGAGCTAAGGTTAAAAAGTCTAGGTGTCTTGGCTGATGCGAGTCCAGTCATAAACTGGTTACAGAAAACATGGACAGAACAGTCAACCTGATGGCCAAAGCGTCTTTAGTTCAGTTGGTTAATGAGTGTTGAGTTGAGATCCATCCCTCTCTGCCAGGTATGATCTGTTCTTGAATGGAGGCGATGGTAATATCTGCTTTTTTTGCTTCTGTGACGATTTTGCCAAGGGGGACAAAGGAGTACCCTTTTTCTTGTGCCAGTGTGATAAAATCTGCAAACATGGTTTTGTGGACAATGCCTTCCACTTCCGCGTGAATGGTAAGAATATTGAGCCGGTCAGATTGCAGATGTGAGAAAAGCTGTTTGTTGTAATTTTTTTCAGTGACTCCTGCTTGCCCAATCAATTCATCATATGTTGGCAGGGTCGTAGGGACCTGGGGGGTCTGCAAGGTTTTTTCTGCAACTTGCGGATAAAATATGCAATCTCCACGGCAGTCAGAATTATAAAGGAAAGCAAAAGTATCTTTTGCCAGCAAGGCGGCATCAGTGCTGCGCCAAGCTGGGGCGGCGGAACAGGTTGGTTTGTTGCCGGTTAAAGACATGAGAGCGTTGCATCCCCTGTTCAGCAGTGCCTGCACCTGAGGTGCGGACATGTTTTTAATTCCTGATTGCCATCTATGATGATCCCAAGCATGTAGGCCGATCTCATGTCCATCGGTGGCCGCGTTTTGAATGGCCTGCCCTGCTTTTCCGGCTATATATGGCCCTGGCCAGAATGTTCCTTTCAGCAGAATGTCCCAACCATAGAGGCTGGCTGCCTTGGTGCGCATCATCTTCAGAAAAAACGCTGGACGCAGCAGCCGCCATAGATGCCGTCCCATATTATCCGGTCCGACAGAGAAAAAAAATGAGGCTTTGATGTCATTTTCCTTCAAGATACGGCAGAGCTCCGGAACACCAATGCGGGTTCCGCGCAAGGTGTCTACATCAATGCGTAATCCTATCTGCATGTTTCACAATCAGAAAAATAAGTAGTTAGCAAAAGCATCTGGGTTTCAGGTACCGTCTTCTGGAACCCAGATACCGATCAAGCTGAGGTGTGATACCTTTGATTGCTCTGGTGTCATTGTTTTCGGGAAAATGATATAAAGACCATTGAGTTGTGCTTTGCATGATTCAGATTCTGACGAAGTACGGAATAGCCATAAGTATGATTCCGAGTGTGACCAAAAGGACACTGTTAGAGATAAAATACGGATAGATCATGAGTGTCAGCCCACAGATGAGGGGCACGACCACTTTTTGTTTTTTGCCATATATGAAGAAGCCGAATCCGATTGAACTGAATAACACTCCCCAAAGAAGCAAAGATGTGTCCAACGTAGCCTCCCTCATGTAATGCTAAAAAACAATGTGTCAAGTTAATTTGACTTGATACATTGTTCATGATCAAAACCAGGGCATTATGGTTTAATTTTCGCAGAAAAAGCCTAGGAGTCTGTCGGATTACCCGAATTTTAAAAAGATAACATGTTGATATTACAACATATAATTAAAATTGCAAGTTGCGTAACATTTCTAGTATTTCTTTAAATATCAGAAAGTTACGAAAACTGAATCACCATAATCCGACAGACTCCTAGGGTCATAGCAAACAGCAATAAATAAGCATATTTGGTAAGTGGTGGTTTTTTTTAACGAAAATCGTCTTGGTGGTGAATCTCAAACTCCCCGGTTTCTACTGCCTGTTTCAGGAAAAAGTCCAGGGTTTCTTCCACGGACTGTTCCAGGGGAACTGTCGGTTTCCATCCCAGAAATTTTTCTGCTTTTTGAATACTCGGTTTTCTGAAACTTACGTCTTCATATCCCTTCCCATAGAAGGCACGACTTTCTACATCCCGCATCCCGGCAAAAGGTGGAAACTTCCGAGCAAGGGGATGTTGCTGAAATTTCGCAACCAGGATTTCTGCCAGTTCTCGAATAGAGGCCTCATTGTACGGATTGCCAATGTTGAATATGTTGGAATCACAGACGTTATCTTTATTCTCAATGATTCGGAACAGACAGTCAATGCCATCCTTCACGTCGGTAAAACAACGTTTTTGGTATCCACCATCCACCAATTGAATGGGTGTACCTTCCGCAAGATTGAGAATTAGCTGGGTGATAGCCCTTGAAGATCCGATACGGGCGGATGCCAGGCTGTCGAGGCGAGATCCCACCCAGTTGAAGGGGCGAAACAGGGTGAATTGCAGCCCTCTGGTGGCGCCATAGGCCCAAATCACCCGATCGAGCATCTGTTTGGAGCAGGAGTAGATCCATCGTTGTTTATGGATGGGGCCAAGGACCAGCTGCGAGGTGTCCTCGTCAAAGTTTTTGTCCTGGCACATGCCATAGACTTCGGAGGTGGAAGGAAAGAGAATCCGTTTTCTGTACTTGGCACAATAGCGAACAACCCGGAGATTCTCTTCAAAATCAAGTTCAAAGACGCCTAAGGGATTGCGGGTATATTCTGCCGGGGTAGCAATGGCAACGAGAGGCAGAATGATATCGCAGCGCCGAACATGATATTCAATCCATTCGCGTTGGATGGAGATATCGCCTTCCGCGAAATGAAAGTCCGGATGGTCTCCAAGATGTTTGATATAGCGGGAACCAAGATCCATGCCATGTACTTCATAACGCCCTGAGTCAAGGAGATGCTCGGATAAGTGGCTGCCGATAAAGCCATCTGCCCCCAGAATAAGGACTGCTTTCTTGCGTCGCTGGGCGATGGTCTTTTTCACATCCGGCCCAAAATGCATTTTCTGCACCAGTGCGAGCTCGGCTACTAAACGGCTGGCACTGAGAAAGAGGCCTTTTCCGGTCTGTCCGGTCTTGACCTCAATAGCTCCCTGACCACAACTGATGATAAAAGGATCTTCCGAGATGACGGTACCTGCTTTTGCTCCCTTATTATCTACGAGAGTTTCGACCTGCCAGAAGAGCACCTTGCGATTTCCCAGAAAGCTGAATGCGCCGGGGTATGGTTTTGTGACTGCCCGGACAAGGTTTCGGACCTGGTCTGCACTTTTGTTCCAGTCAATCTCACCATCATCCGGTTTTCTTCCGCCATAATAAGAGGCTAGCGTTTTATCTTGGGCGATTCGTGGTGCTGTTCCCTCTGCGACTTTTGGAAGCATTTCATCAAGAAGGACAGCGCTTGCTGTGGCCATTTTTGTGTGGAGTGAAAGGGCTGTATCCTGGGAATCAATGTCCACCTTGACCTGGCCGACAATATCTCCGTCGTCTGGGCGGGGAGTCATATAATGCAGGCTTACTCCGGTTTCCTTCTCTCCATTCACCAGTGCCCAGTTTACCGGACATCGTCCCCGGTAGCGGGGCAGCAGGGATCCATGCAGATTCAAACAGCCGGCAGCGGGAATATTCAGGATCTCTTCCCCTACTAGGTGGCGATAGTAAAAGGAGAAGAGGACATCAGCTTGCATGGCCTTGATCTTTTCAATCCACAGCGGATGATTAATATTTCCCGGGGCATAGACAGGGATATCATATCGGGCCGCAAGTTCTGCAACCGAGCGAAACCAGACATTTTCATCAGGGTCATCCGCATGGGTAAAGATTGCGACTATTTCAAAACCTGATTTTAAAAGTTTTTCGATTCCGATACAGCCAATTGTATGATAGGCAAGGACAATAGCTTTCATGGTTGTTCCAGTAGAAGAATTTTAAATTAAAAAGAGAATACTACCTGTCTTAACGCCCTCACTGTTCGAACGATTACAAAATTTAGGTAATATAAAATCAGCAATTCAGGTTACTCGGATGTAACGGACTTTTGTTCAGCCATCTTTCGTCCTGTCACTTCCTGAACAAAATATCTGGGCCTGGCCCTTACATCATGATAAATGCGGCCAATGTATTCTCCAAGCAGTCCCATAGCGATAAACTGGGCGCCAATAAAAAAATAAACCAGGGCAAAAAGGGTGAAAACACCGCCGACTGCCCATTCAACACCGTAGATGAGTCGAAGAATCAGGAGTAATATTCCGAAAGCAAAGCCCGTGGCAGAAATGATCCCGCCTACAATGGAGAGCAGGCGCAATGGATAGGTGGTCATGGTTGTAACCAGATCAAACATCAGGGAAATCAATTTACCAAAGCTGTATTTTGATTCACCCATGGTTCGAGCGGCATGTTCCACCTCAACCTCTGTGGTTGTTCTGGCAAAACTGTTGGCCAGCACCGGAATAAAGGTGGAACGTTCATTGCACATGAGCATGGCTTCAACGATATGTCGTTTGTAGACCCTGAGCATGCAGCCATAATCATGCATCATGACTCCGGTTGCCTTCTGTACAGCCCGGTTGATGATTGCCGATGATGTTTTTCGAAAGAATGAGTCGCTCCGTCTGGCCCGGATCGTTCCCACCACATCATAATCCATTGCAATAGTGATCAGGCGGGGGATCTCCTCAGGTGGATTCTGCAGATCAGCATCCAGAGTGACGATCCAGTTCCCGCGGACATAGGAGAATCCGGCCATGATCGCGTTATGCTGGCCATAGTTACGATTGAGCAGAACCCCTACAATATCACCTGTATTGTCGGCGGCGGCCTTACGGATTATCTCTGCTGATTGATCTTTCGAACCGTCATCAATGAGGATAATTTCAAATGAGCGGGCCATCTTTCGGCAACTGCTGAGAGTGCGGCTGATTAATTCACCCAGGCATGCCTCCTCATTGTAAACAGGGATAACAATAGATATCTGAGGATTTTCTTTCACCATAGAGTCCTGCCCTTTAGGGGCCGTTACGAAATAATCATTATATTTTATGCATCTGCTCTATTCTCAGTAGTCATCGGGCTAATCGCCAGTCTGTACAGCAATGACAAATTTTGGCCAGTCTCTTCCGTATAGGCTAACCTACCGTGTCCATACACAATTGGAAGTAGAACGGTAACTTTAACTGAGAATTAGGCAGAGGCATATTATATTTTGAACTATTTCGTTACGGTCCATTATACCGTTTGCGATATTACAATGTTGTAGTTATTTGTTTACAACGGCTTACAGATTAAACGTGCCGTAACGAAACAACCAATATATTCCAGACCATTTTGCTGCCATGGATGGATGACCCGAAGGACGTGTATTTTGAGGATAAACAACGATACGATCATCGCGTTAATACCATGAATTTATTATAACGGCTTACCCTTTCACAAGATAATCTTTAATTGCCTCGACAACATCGCTTACATCGTTTTCCGTCATGTCGGGAAAAAGCGGAAGCGAGCAGATACGCTCAGAATTCCACTCAGTGTCGGGCAGCAGCCCTTTCCGGAAGCCCATCTGTTCCTGGTAATATTTCTGGAGATGTATGGCACGAAAGTGCAGGCCAGTTCCGATATTTCTCTGCTTCAGACCTTTCATGAACTGATCACGCCCGCTTTTATTCTTTCCGTTCTGCACCCGAACAATAAAAAGATGCCAGCTATGCACATGGGGATACTCTGGTATTGTCAGGGGTGTGATCTCGTCAATATCCTGCAGTAACTCATGATAGCAGGCTGCCAGCTCAGCTCGACGCTTGTTGAAGACATCCACTCTTTCCAGTTGTTTTACCCCGAGAACCGCCAGCATATCGGGAAGATTGTATTTATAGCCAGGTTCAAAAACCTGGGCTTGTGGAGAGCGTCCCTGGCTGGATCGGTCATAGGCATCCACCCCCAGGCCATGAAATTTCAGACTGCGTACCCTGGCCAGTAATTCGGAGTCATCGGAACAGACCATTCCCCCTTCGCCGCTGGTAATGTTTTTTATGGGGTGAAAGGAAAAAATAACAGTTCCAGTTTTTCCGATAGCATCACTATCGTAGGATGTTCCGATTGCATGCGCTGCATCTTCAATAAGCGGGATCGAATGTTGAGCAGCAAGAGCCCTGAGAGGGGTCAGATCCACCGGGGCCCCGGCATAGTGTACCGGGATAATCGCCTTGGTCCGGTCGGTGATTTTCTCGCTGACGGCAGCGGTGTTCATCATCAGGGTATCACGATCGACATCAACAAAAATCGGCGTTGCCCCGGCAAGAACAATCAAATTGACAGTGGAGACCCAGGTCATGGATGGAGTGATGACTTCATCTCCCGGTCCGATGTTCAGGGCCTTGAGCACCACGTGCATTCCCGCGGTTGCAGAAGAGAGTGCCACTGCTTGCTGGCAGCCGGTGTATTCGCAGATACGTTGTTCAAATAAGGTATTCCAGGGGCCGGTGGTGATCCAGCCTGAACGCATTACCTCGGCCACGGCGGCAATATCTTCCTCGGTAATTGAGGGTTTTGAAAAGGGAAGAAAATGAGTTCGCATACGATTCAGCTCCTTAAAAAGTGGCCCAAATATAGCCGCTCGAGCCATTGTCAGCAATGGTTTTCGGGTGAGGAAGAAAAGGAATCCATTCCTGATAATTACTGTTCCTTGCAATCAGGACGATGTTACCTTGATTGGCCATGACTTTATCCCGGAACTGGACCAGGTTGAGCAGGCGGCCCTGGGCATCTTTGTAGCCAATACCATAGGCTGTTTCACCCGCATCACGCACTATCAGGATATCCGAGCGTTGCAAGTACCAGCAGGCGGCCCGTAGTGAAACTTCATCGGTTAAGATTATGGTGTTACTGTTGATTTCTTTTTTGTGCTGAAGGAACAAAGCTCCTGGCGATTTTTTCTCGACAGTCTGGTCGGGCATGAGAAAGGGGGTCACGCAGAGGAGTAGGGCGGGACTCAGGCCAAAGAGGATGATCTTTTTATTCCAGTTTTGAGCACGGCTGGCTGCCAGCGGCAACAGGGCCATAACTGTAAGACCGGCCAGGGCTGTCAACCCTTGCCAGTTTTTGCTGTAAGGGGGGGTGACACCACCTATACCGATAAATTGGATCAGAAGAAAGGCAGGGGGGAGGAGGCCAAAGATAAAGATCGCCAATCTCGAACCGATCTGGAATGGCCTTTGCCGGCCGTCACGCAGCAGGTTGATAAGGCCAATGCTGACCAGGATGGCAAAGGGTGGAAAGCAGGGCAGGATATAGGTCAACAGTTTGCCGGAGGAAAGTGAGAAGAAAAGAAAGGGCAGGCAGAACCAGGCCAGACAAAATTGGATGAGCTGTCTGGTTTCGGTGCGTGGGGCATTGATGCGTAAACCGAGCCCGGCGGCAGGGAGAAGAAAAGTCCAAGGCATGAATATGGCGGGAGCGGTCAGGAAAAAGTACCAGAAGGGCTCTGCATGTTGGGCCTTTTCCCCACCCAGGAAACGCTGGACGTGCTCATGCCAGAAGAAGAAATTCCAGAAATCCGGTTCCTGGCGGTGGATGGCCAGGCTCCATGGCAGGGCGGTCAGGGTGGCGGCGATAAGTGGCAACCATGCGAGGCCTAGAAGATCGCGCCAGCGCCGCTGCCAGATAAGATAGGCTCCCATGGTCAGGGCCGGCACAACGAGAGCCAGAAAACCCTTGATCAGAAAGGCGAGGCCGCAACTGATCCCGGCAGCGATCAGGAGCCAGCGCTGACGGGAAGAACCACGTTCAGCTTGGCTGGCCAGAAAGAAACAGGTCATGGTCATGGTGAGCGTGGCGGCAAGCATCGAATCCAGGACGGCGAAGGTGCCGACTATAGGCACCTCCAAACTGGTGATAAAGACAAGTGCGGCGATTGGCCCGACCCAGATCTCATTTCGAGGGTAGGCCTGGCGTATCAGCAGCATGATCAGCAGAGCGCTTAAACCAACACTTAAGGCCGAAGGTAGACGGATGGCGAATCTGTTTTCGCCGAAGGCCATGATAGAGACTGCATTCAGCCAGTAGCCCAGAGGGGGCTTCTCAAAGTAACGCAGCCCGTTGAGGTGAGGGCTTATCCAGTTGCCGGAGGATATCATCTCTCGGGGAATTTCACCATAGCGGGTTTCGTCCGGCTCCATGAGCGGCCTGATTCCTAAAGGTAACAGGTAGATACAGATAAATAGGCCCAGTAAAAAAATATAGAGTTTGCGTTGTGTGGTCATGAATAATGGGGGCGGAAATTGTTTTGTTGGCCGTGATTCAAGGAGACTCTGTTGTCTGGAAGGTCCTGTGTCATGAGATCTCGGCCTCAGTGACAGAAAAACTTGACGGGCATTTTCCTTGCTGCTGTTCGGGAAGGCAGATGCGGAAGGCACTCCCTTTACCCGCCGTGCTTGTAAGTTCGATGTGCCCACCGTGGATCTTGACTGCCAGTTTGGCAATAGCCAGCCCTAACCCTGAGCCACCTGTATCGCGGGAGCGGACCTTGTCCACTCGGTAAAAGCGGTCAAAAATGCGTTTTTGATGATCCAGAGCAATCCCCGGGCCGGAATCGACAATATTCACAAAGCAATTATCCTCGGCCTTGTCAACCAGAATTTGGATGGTTGCGGCTTCCGGTGAATATTGAATGGCGTTATAGAGGATATTGGCAAAGGCCTGGCGGAAGATATTCCGGTCAAGGCACACGGGGCATGATTGTTTGATTTCCACTGACAGCTGCTGATTTTTTTCTTCGGCAAGCACTGCCAGCCGTGCTGTTTCCTCTTCGATGACTCTGCCAAGTTCCAGCTTCTCCAGCACCGGCTTGACCATGTCACTGTCCGATCGAGCCAGGGCCAGGAGATCGCTGACCAGACGACTCATCTTGTCCACCTCTTCGAGCATGCTGGCAATAGTCTCCTGATATTCGTTTACACCCATGGGTGTTCGCAGGGCCATTTCGCCGACGCTGTGCATGGCTGCGAGTGGAGTGCGCAGTTCATGGGAGGCATCTCCGGTAAATTGCTGCATCTGTTTAAAAGAGTGATCGAGTTTTCCCAGGAGATGATTAAAGGTCAGGGAAAGATTGCCAAGTTCATCGTCTGCATTTTCCACCGGCAGGCGTTCGTGGAGACGGTTTGCGGAAATGGTCTTCATCCGGGCAATGATTTTCTGTAGTGGCGATAAAACCCGTCCGGCCATAAAATAGCCGCCAGCCCAGGCCAGCAGGAGAACCAGAGGAAAAAAGAGGATCTGGATCAGGAACAGATGTCCCATCTCCCCGGAAACATGTTCGGTGGTGCGGCCAACCCTGATCACCACATCCACTCCTTCAATCTTCCGGACTTCCTGCATCATCATCAGTTTTCTGTTGTCGGCCAGGTGCAGAGTGTAAAATGTCCGTGTTTGATCGGCTGCTATAAGGGATGTTGGAGGAAGGTTGAAATCGGTTTGGGTAAAATTGCGATAAATAAGAACACCATCCAGATGGGAGACAGCGATCCAGTATTTCTGTTTTGTGTCCTCCTGATGCCCCCTCCAGACAAAGTGTCCATCCGGGGCCAGCTTCAGGAAAAGTTTTGCTACCTCCTCGGCCTCTTCCTGCAGATTGGTCTTCAGCTCAAGGGTGAGTTGGTGCCAGAGGAACATCTGAGTGGAAAGAACATAAGCGCCAAGGGTCAACACCAGCACGCCAAGATGCCAGAGGGTAATCCGGGTGCGGATAGACTGGGTGATGGTGTGCAGGGTCATGACTCTTTCTTTTTGAGGATGAAGCCGACGCCGCGGATGGTATGGAGTAGTTTCTCAGGAAAATCTTTGTCGACCTTGCGGCGGAGTCGGGCCATGTGAACATCAATGACGTTATCCAGAGGGGTTGCCCGTGTGGTTTCCTGCCAGAGATCACGGGCGATCATCCCCCGGGTGACAAACCGGCCCTGATGCCGCACGAAATAGGTCAGCAGGTCGAATTCTTTGGCGGTCAGGTCCAGGGTTTGTCCATCACGATGTACTTCCCGTGTTACCAGATCCAGATCCAGCCCGGCGAACTGGAGACGGAAGACCTGTTCACTTCTGCCCCGGCGGAGCAGGACGCGGATACGGGCCAGGAGTTCACTGACGGCAAAGGGTTTGATCATGTAGTCATCCGCCCCGCAATCGAGACCTAAAATGCGGTCTTCAACTGTGTCCCGGGCCGTCAGAATGAGGACCAGGGTCTGCTTGTCACGGCGGCGAAGCACTTCGAGAATTTCTAGACCGCTACGACCTGGGAGCATGAGATCGAGGATCACCACATCAAAGATATCGGTGTTGATCAGAAAAAAGCCTTCCTCGCCGGTCAAAGCGGCATTGACACTGTACCCTTCTTCTTCCAGGACCTGTTTCAAAGAATGGGCAATCTTTATCTCGTCTTCTATAATTAAAATTTTATACATGGTGGATTTCTAACTACCGTGCTGAATGGAGTACGACAACTGACGTGTTTCTGAAGTTTTCTTCATGTGGCCGGATAACGATGTTTCGGGTAATAGACCTGATAGGAAATTGGGTTGACTTGTTTTGATTTTCGGCTAGTGTCGTCTCTGAATGCGGGGTGAATCAAGATACCCTAATACTATTTTTTGAGAAAGGAAGTTGTTACCATGAAAAAGCAAAAGAAGACTTTCGGATGGTTTTGTTCCCTCTCTTTGGGGATTGTTATAAGTATAAACATAATGATCATGCCGTTTGTTGTCTTCTGTGGCGAAAAAACAGGAGAACATGTTCCTTCTACTGAAGAAATAGCCGTCCATCCGCTCAGTATCCGCAATGCCGCCATCCTCGGCTTAGTGGAAGGCGCCACCGAATATCTGCCCGTGAGTTCCACCGGCCATCTGATCCTGACGGAGAACATCCTGGGCCTTGCCGATGATCCTGCAGCCAAACGGGCTGCCAATGCCTATGCAATTGTTATTCAGGCCGGAGCGATCCTGGCTGTGCTGGGACTCTATCGAAAGCGGATCAGGCAGATGTTGTTGGGGCTGCTGGGTAGGGATGCAGCCGGGAAGCGTCTGGCCTGGAATCTGGTGATTGCTTTTCTACCGGCGGTCGTGGTTGGACTCTTGTTTGAGCATCAGATCAAGGCACGGTTGTTCGGGCTCTGGCCTGTGACTGCGGCCTGGTTTGCAGGCGGAATATTCCTAGTTTATCTGGGCAGGAGGCGAGCTCAAGCACTATCCAGGGATGGCGGGAGCGGCGACGGCCTGTCGATTGAAAACTTCGGGTGGCGTCAGGCCTTAGGCATCGGCCTGATACAGTGCCTGGCCATGTGGCCGGGGGTCAGCCGCAGTCTGGCAACCATTGCCGGGGGTCTGCTGATGGGGGCGGAGCTAGGGGCGGCAGTGGAATTCAGTTTTCTCCTGGGACTGCTGACCCTGGGTGCGGCAACGGTCTATGAGGCATATCAGAACGGCACCATGATCATGGCAAACTTTGGATTGATTGGACCCTTGCTCGGTTTTGCCTGCGCTTTTGTCTCGGCCTGGGTCTCAATCAAGTGGATGGTCAGCTTCCTGCAGCGAGGGAGTCTGGCCGTGTTTGGTTGGTATCGGATTGCGCTGGCCCTGCTGGTGGCAACACTGTTGTTGTCCGGGGTGGGATTGCATGCGTGATGGTGGCTTTTTCAGTATTGTTCTGAATGCTGTCCTGCTGGGTTGTATTTTAAACTGGTAAGTTTTATTGCACAAATTAAGTGTCCTCCTTGATTTGTTCCTCTTGATTTATTCTCGATGGAGAACGAGTAACTATTGCGAAGTTTGTTGTTCCCGTTCATATTGAGAAGCAGTTTGTTGACCTGGAGTCCCTCTTTTCGGGTCGACGCTGGTTGCCATGGCGGGCGTCATTCATGTGCTCAAAGTGTACTTTTCCCCGAAGGAGGGTGTTGCCCATGTTTCACTGGCTCCGCGATCATCGTCGTGCCGAGGCGCGAAAACGCCCTTTCCCTCCCGAGTGGGAGGTCTTCATGCACACGAACGTGGCCCACTACTGCGTGCTTGATGACGCCGAGCGTGCCGAGTTGCGCGCGATGATGCAGGTCTTCCTGGATGAGAAAAACTGGGAGGGGTGCGGCGGCCTCGACCTCACCGATGAGATTCGTGTCACCATTGCGGCCCAGGCATGTCTGCTGCAACTGGGACTCCCCCACGACTACTATCGCAACGTGGAGTCGATTCTCGTCTACCCCTCCACCGTTGTCCCCCCCCGAGCACCACCTCGGCTTCTTCGAGCGTGTGGACGGCCCGGTGGAGGCCTCAGTTCCCCTTCTGGGCCAGGCCTTCACCCAAGGTCCGGTTATCCTCGTGTGGGACGCTGTTCTCCATGGTGCGCGCCACCCGGAGCAGGGTCATAACGTGGTCTACCACGAGTTCGCCCACAAGCTCGACATGCTCGACGGAGCTGCCGACGGTACCCCGCCTCTTGCCGACCGCGATCAGCTCGCTGAATGGGTGGCCGTGTGCTCCCGCGAATTCCTGCGGCTAAGACGTCTCGCCGAAAAGGGCCACAAAACCTTTCTCGACGCCTACGGCGCGAAGAACGAGGCCGAGTTTTTCGCCGTGGCCACCGAGGCGTTCTTCGATCGACCCCACGCCCTTCTGGGGCACGCCCCTGACCTCTACAATATCCTCAGCGCCTACTACCGTCAGGATCCGGCTGGGCGCGTGAACCGCGCCTGCCCTGTGAAAGAGTGAGCTGCCCTTTCATGCCACTTTTTTTTATCTGCACCCCTGCGGGCGCACTCAAATTTTGTGATGTTCTTTACTGTTTATCTCCGCTCATGTTCATCTCCCTGTCCTGGTGACCGCACGCCGTGAGCATGAAATCCGGGAATATTACGACAAACACCATAGAGTAAACTGTTCATCTTTCCCTCCTCTGTCGCCGGGACGGCAAGTTAAAACCGGAGCTGTTTCATGATCTCGCGCATGAACGCGGGCAGATCGGCCGGTATTCGGGACGTGACCAGATTGGCGTCAACAACCAGCTCCCGGTCCTCATAGAGCGCCGGCCTCTTTCAGTTCATCAGCCACCGATTTGTAGCAGGTGGTGCGTCGCTCCTGCAAAAGACCAGCGCTGATCAAGATCTGCGGACCGTGGCAGATGGCGGCAACCGGTTTGTTCCCCGCAAAAAATTTCCGGGCGATCTCCAGCGCCATCGGCTCGTGTCTCACCACCGCTGGCGCCGCGCCACCGGGCAGGATCAGGATTGCATAGTCGTCTGGATTGACCTCGTCAAAGGTTTTGTCCACGGCCACTTTGTAGCCGTGCTTGCCCGTGATGGCCCCGTTGCTCGGAAATCTTTTTCACATGCGTCAACGCCGTCGACGATCTCGCCCATCGACCGTATCAAGGTCTTTGTTATTGGGCACTCCCCGTCACTGCTTTACGGCATCTCTTGCGTGCAATCATACAATTGCACTGCTAATAAATGGAACTACGACTGATTGATACCTATAAATTTACACAGATCTTCGTTCACTGGATGCCGATTTTTCTAGAAAATTCTACCGGAACCTGTCTATATCACTTGCCAAGGAATCAAGCCGACGGGAGATGTCTGCTCTCTCCTCGTACGAAGCGGGTCTGCCTCCCTCCGTGATCCGTAGATATTCTCTCCGAATGGAGTCTAATCTGGCCTGGAAATCCCTTTCCTCTGTCGGAGGCAAGCGCCTGCTGATCCTTCCATCATCAATTCTCCTCTGGAGGGTGACAATCATGTCCCCATTCCTTGGGCTTTCTATTTGCATAGTCCGGGTAAGCGCCCTGTCTATATCCGCTCCAAGCATATCAAGTCGTCTGTGAAGGCTGTCCCATTCTTCCTGATAGACAATTTTGTCTCTCAGTTCGATATAGTCTGTTCGTATACCCTGCAGCGTCGTCAAAAACATCTGGGACTGATCAAGGCTAAGCGCGCCGGTTTTCAGCCCATCCCCGATCCTCTCTTGGATTACAATCATTTTGTTCTCTGCACTTCTTTCCTGATCTGGCCATGTGTGCATCATAGGGGCGCAGCCCGAAAACAAGGCCAATCCAAAAACCATCAACACTGTAAAAAGAATTTTCTTCATTTCCATCCCCCTGTCTTTTAAATGTATCTACTTTTCCGGGAGGCTCATCCCCAATCCCGGCAGGTACCTGAAATTTCGATTCGGCTGTCATGCGAAAGCTCATGCCGAGGTGTTGAGTCAGCTCTCTCACCGGCTTGCTTACGACTAGCAAACACGTACCGTTCACCCCTTGGAAGGATGATCCCCGGCAGGGAGAGTCGGTATTCCGCTTTCTTGCAATCCGGTTAACCCATAGCAAAACAGTTCAGTTATCAAAGGTCAGGGTTTACGGACCAATTTTCCGAGGCCGCTCTTTTCAAACTCCGGAAGTCGGATCCCCATATCACCATTGATTGACCCAAAACCGACAGATCGAGCAAAATCACGTCACGAATTCAGGTTGTTGTTCCAGTTACTTTTGGGCTCTTTTGCTTCGAAGAACTAACTCATGCCTTTCGGGGACATGGTTGCGGCGTGTCATGCAACCACAGTCGGGGCAGGATACGCCGCTCTCACTACTTCTCAAAAACCTTTTTGACCTGGCCGATTTTTCCCTGAACTTTGCCGGCTATCTTTTCAGCGGTACCTTCATCTTCCAACTTTGGATTATCACTTAATTTCCCGGCGATCTCCTTGATCTTACCCTTCACTTCGTGAATCTTGCCTTCTGCCTGGTCCTTCGTACTGGATTTCATGGTATTCTCCTCCTTTAGAATTTTGATCTGACTTCTGGGACTTTAGCCATAGTTAACACCGTGATTTTTGACCAGACCAGCCTGGTAATAAGAACTGCGGTGGTCCCTGTTCCTCTCTTGGTCGCCTACGCCTTGAAGAAAACGAGCGGATCCTCGTTGACTTGATCTTTGAGGGTCGAACACACACCGTGTGGTGTGCTGGATAGATCTTCAGCGTGGTGTCTTTAACCGGCCGATATCCCCTGGTGCCAGAACCGAATCTTGAAGTCCTTGCGAGACATTGGTGTTGGGTCTGTTGGCACCGAAGAACGGCGTGGTAAAATGTTGGAAGAACTGCGAGCGATCGGCGAGGACATTGATACTGATCAGCACACTGCCTTGGCTACACATTTCGTGCCGTGGCGGCCGATATAGATCGCGTTCTTTAGGTTGAACGCTTCAACGAACGTCGCGAGGTCGTTAGTGGATCTGTCCATGTTCGTTACCATCTCAAGGCTGGATAGATCTTCCATGGGCAATGCAGCAGGATCCGCGGGCACTCAGAAACGCCACCTGGTCTTTCCCAGGGCCTGAGATCAGCGGCCAGCCATGGCTGAAAACTACGGGCTGTCCGCTGCCCAGTCCATATCGTATAGCTTGATACTGGTCGAGGTTTTTCCCAAAAGGTATGGAATTCACAGTGAATCTCCTTTTCGAACAAGGATCCAAGGCGTGAAATTTCACCCCTTGGTCGATTCCAGCGGGGACGTACAATATGGGAAACGTCTGGAGTTGGCAGCAGATTTAGAGGTTTAATACGACGATTTTTTTCAGCATGCGGTCGCCCTCGGTTGATTTCTACCTTCAAATATAATTGTACCCAACGCATAACAATTGTCAAGTCAGCGGAATATATTCTGCTATGGGATTAGACGGGTAGAGCAGGAAGCTGATTTATCGATCACTGACCAGGACTTTTATTGGCCGTATGTGGCAACTACGTGTCAACCCGGTCTGTTCGTTCTGGCTCGTGATCGTGTCTGATTTCCCTTCTTCTCCCATTCCGTCAATTTACGATGCCGGCGCCTATTTCAACCTGTTTTATGGAATAATTTCCAAAAAAATTGACATTCCCATGAATAAAAACATTTAATTAAATAAGGAGAGAAGAAACGTGTCGCGGTTGTTTCTATTCCCTTGTCTCGACGTTAGGCCCTGATACAACAAAAGACTCTGAGTGAGGCGGCTTAACCGTTCAAGGATCGTTGCATCTGTTGTTCTTAAACTTCTATCCTCGGAATAGTAGCTCTATCTACTTGTGGTAAAATTTTTCGCACACCTTGAACTTGGACGAAAAGCCTAATTTTTCAAGGTACCCTCAAAAAAACTTCACCCATAAGGAGGATGAGAAAGAAAAATTAGGGCCTGATTAGTAAGGCGTTGGGAAACGCAAAATCAAAAAAACTTCACACACAAGGGGGATTATTATGAAACTATTCAATCGGTTCACTAACCTTTTTCTCGTTATTCTGCTGGTTTCTCTTCTGGGATGCGCGTCAACGGCAAAGAAAGAGGGGACGGGAGAGTATGTTGACGACTCCGTCATTACTACCAAAATAAAGGCGGAAATTTTCAAAACCGATTCACTGAAGTCGACCGAGATCAACGTCGAAACTTTCAAGGGCGTGGTTCAGTTGAGCGGCTTCGTCAATTCTCGGGCCGACATCAACAAGGCGGTCGAGGTGGCACGCAGTGTCAAGGGTGTGACATCGGTCAAGAATGACATGCGCCTTAAAGGGAAGCGCTAAATCGGCTCGCCATCAGTCACTTCTCTCCCGGACCAGATGTCGGAGGAAAAGTGACTGACGGCACATATGATAAAACGATGCTCTCTGGCCTTTGATTACCGGCAGAAGCAGTTTCCAACAAGGCAAAATCTATGAAAAAGACAGCGGGTTTGTGGATTGACCATCGTAAGGCCGTGATAGTGGTGGTTTCGGACAAAGGGGAAGAAACAAAAGTGATCGAATCAAAGGTGGAAAAGCAGAGCGCACAGTCTGCTGGTGAACCTTCAACGTCCCCTTATGAATCTCATATGGTTCCAGCGGATGATATCCTACAGAGAAAGTTTACGGACCAACTCAACAGCTACTACGATGAGGTCATTTCGCTTATTCGTAACGCCGAAGCGATTTTAATATTTGGCCCTGGCGAGGCAAAGGGCGAGCTAAAAAAACGTCTCGAAAGAGACAAACTTGATGGCCTCATCGAGGCTGTGGAAACAGTTGACGACATGACAGATCGCCAGATTGCCGCGAAAGTCCGGGGCTATTTTCAAAAGTAGAATTACGAGACAAGTGGAACGCTCACTTTGACAGATTGTGCTCAGGGGCAAAAAGGCAGACGCAGTCCTGAAGTTCGACTACGACGAACAAGAAACAGCGCTACAGGAAAGGCAAAAACTTAACTTGAGGAGGTTATGCAACATGGCAACTACAAACAATAAGTACAGACCAATGAGCCAGGAAATGCACTACATCATGGACCATGCCCATGCACTCGTGGAAGCCACTTCCGGAGAAGTGGACGAACGGATCCAATCAGCCAGAACCGCACTGAAGGAACGTCTGGAATCAGCCAAGGGCGACTACGGCGATCTTGAAGCCCAGCTCTTGGACAAGGTTCAGGCCGCTGACGAGTTCATCCATGTAAAACCATACTTTGCCATTGGCGGCACCTTCATCGGTGCCCTGCTCCTGGGCTGGTTCATGTCCAGGAAATAGCATGGACAGACTGCCGCTGATCATTTCGGGGTTCTCAGGGGCTGCCGGCCGGTACGGCGGGATAGCCGCCCAAATCCTTCAGGATCGTTTGGAGCTTCTGGCCTTGGAGCTGCGCGAGGCCAAGATCCGTTTAGTTCAGGCCTTGCTTCTGGCCTGTATGGGTGTGGTCTTTTCCCTGCTCGGGCTCCTGCTGCTGGTTCTGGCAGGTCTGTACGTCCTGCCGCCTGAATGGCGGCTTTACGGGGTCGCCGGCGCGGCACTGGCCAGCATGCTGGCGGGGACGGCTGTTTTTGTCGTCCTCTGTCGGCACCTGGGACGAAAACCTTTGGCCTTCGCCCAGAGCCTGGCTGAACTGAAAAAGGACACGACATGTTGCTCGACCAAGAACTGAAAAACATTCAGGAGGCCAAGAATCGCTTGGTCATATGTTGTGACCTGCGCCGCCGTCTGGTCCATCTCGAGGTCCAGGGATTCTGGTCCGGGGTGCGCCGCAGGTTTTCGAATTTGACCTTGGGGTTGGCCGTGGCCGAGCAGATTCTCAGTTTTCTGCGTGAGCGCAAAGGCCGCCGATAGCGTCTGGTTCGGATGATCGGCCGGAGTGAATTTCAACATTCCTGAAACTATATTTTCGGGTTTCAAGATGAGATACCTCGGGGTGTTTTGGCTCAGCAAGCATAGGACTTTTGCCTGTTTGTGGCTTTTCCTGCAAACTTTTCCTGGATTCAGGAAAATGTCTGTCCGTCGTACGTGACTTTCAGCCCCTGCAGAAGGACAAAGCGTCCCAGGCATACAACCTTGCAGGGGAATGAGGCCACAAATAGGGGGTTGTGGCAGAGTCCGCCCGAAAGGTAGAGAGTTTCAGGGCTTCCCGCAAAGTTGTAGGCATTGAGGGCAATCCCTTTGACAAATTTGGCCACCGCCTCAGCTTCGCTGGCGCCGTTAACCACCGCATCAAAGATATGGCTCATACCCAGGACTCCGCAGGTCACCGAGAAGGAACTCTCAGGAACCTGCATGGTGGTAAAATCAAGATTATAATAGCGTTCCAGCAGTTCAATGGTGAAGCCCATTGAGGCGCCGCATTCCGCATTCCAGCCCATGTTTTTTGTCTTGCCCTGATCGTAACGGATGAATTTGATATCCCGGCTGCCGCAGTCCATGAGGGTGTAGTGGTCAGCATCGATCAGGACGTTGCCGCCCCTGGCCAGGGCGGTGAGTTCATTGACATAACGGCTGGCGAGCCGTTTGCCGTTATGGCCGGTGGCGATATCAACCTTCAGCCCCGGCTTTATCTCTTTGGTGGGAATGAGCAGAGGGGCTGCGGTTGTGGTGTCCCAGAACTTGCAGTATGATGTCCCGAAGTCAGCAAGCAGCATATCAGAGGCTCGAGAGTTCAAGAAAGGCCTGGATCTTGGCCTTGGTGCTGTTGCCGGCGGTGACATCGCAGTCCACATAGAGTCCGTGCGGGTGCCGGTTTGCCAGGTGCCTGGCCAGTGCGGTTTTGGCGCAGAAGGACTGGGCAAAAAAGACCGTGGGGATATCCGGGTTGCAGAGTTCTTCCAAGCTCTGGTGGTCAGGGGTCTTGTTTTCCATACAGCGGGTCCAGCCGTAGACATGGGTAGTGTCGGGGAAGAGGCTGAGCAGGGAAAAATCACGGGGCGGTACCCCCCAGAATCCGGCTGTGGGGGCGCAGGCAGGCAGGTCCTTGTGAGGCCTGGCCGATTGCACCGACCTGGTGATGGCGCTGACTTTGTCGAGCAGTGGCATCCTGCTGGTGCAGAGGGGAGTGCCAAAATCTTTTTTGTCCTGATTCCTGGTTGTGGCGATGATTGTCTCCGGCAGGATATCCTTGAGGATGGTGGCGGTATGCAGAGCGCAGTCGCATTTCCCCGGGCCCACATCGATATAGATACGATCAGGTTTCAGGCTGATCGCATTGATAACCACGGTGCGCAGGATGGCGCAGAATACTCGGGGCAGATAGGACGAGGCTATCTCAATATCTCTTTTGACGATGGGCTCATCCAGGTCAAAGATTGTATCGCCATCTGCTTCTAATTGTTCAATAATTGCCAGGGGAGGAACACCAACAATACCGATCTGTTTTTTGTGAGGACAAGTTTTCATGTCGCGCTTATTTATTCTGTCTGTACAGGAGAAAGAGTCCGGCGCTGCCAAAAAAAAGATGGATAATGACCGCTGCCAGCAGGGGATTGATATAATCGGCCCTGGCCAGGGATTGCAGGGCGCCCCACAGTCCCCAGGCGACAAAGGCCAGCCCGCAGCTTGCCGGAATGGCAATGGAAAGATCTCGTCCCCATTTCTGATACGAGATGAGGAGTACGGGCAGGCCAAGCAGCAGCAGGGGCAGACCGAGAAGGGTGTAGGAAATGCGGCTGTAAAAATCTGCCCATGCCTTTACCGTATCCTCACGTGTCTGTTGCTTATAGATCCTTTGATAGAGCGCAGTTATGGAAAGTTCAGATGCCTCATATTCCGGTACAAAAAAATCATCGGGGGTCTCGGGCAGGGAAATTTTCTTTTCGGTAAAAAGGGTGGTCTGGTAACCATCTTTCCCGGTGTTTACCTGCGTCTGTCCATTATGGAGTATCCATTGTTGATCTTTCCATTCGGCTGATTCGGCGCTGAGCAAAGTGCTTAGGTTGTACGGATCTGTCCAGCTTGAGTAGGAAAAATTGAAAAAGGCTGCCTGACGGGGATCAGGGCGGGCAAATGAGTAGAATCCGTCATGACCTTTGTAGTAGTAGCGACCGTTGCGGAAAATTCCCAGTGGAACCATGCCTTTTACGTTCTCGAACCAGATGGTGTTGGTGCTGGAAATGGTTACCGGAAGCAGCCATTGGGCCATGACGAGAAAAAGAAGCGTGCAGAGCAGTCCTCCAATGATAGCTGGTTTGACAATGGCACGGAGGGGAATGCCACCGGCTTTGAGTGCTGTCAGCTCATGTTGATGATTGAGCAGACCGAGGGTAATGACCCCTGAGAGCAGGATGAGCACTGGGCCAAGTTGATCAATGATAAAGGGGATACTAAGGAGAAAAAATTTAAAGACCAGGCTGAGCGGCTTGCCAGCCTCCATAAAATTGTCTATCTTCTCAAAAAAATCAATAAGGATATAGATAGCGACAAAGCCGGCGGCAACCATGCAGAAGATTCTGAGAAACTGGGTCAGTATATAGCGGTTTAATAATAACAAGATCAAATCCTGATTTTCAAGGTACCAATTATATAATTCTTACGTCTTTATTGAAATTAGGTACCATCATCCAGGGCTCTCGTCAAGGAGAAGACAGGTGAGTTTTTAGAAGCCCTTACGCAATAAGCACTCTGCTTTTGAGTATTCCGTTTCGCAGGCCAAGGATGGATGAAGAGCGATTGGTTTCTTGTTGGTCAGGCACGACAGCGGATCAATGGAAAAAAGAAGGAAAATAAGATGTCTTCAGAAAGTATGATTCCCTTTGTCTTCGCTGTCCCCGTGACGGCGGAAAAACCGAGTTTACAGGATAATACTGCTGACTTGGACCGTCTGCGTCATGCGTTCAGGGCGATATTGCCCGATACCCGCCCGCTGGAAATCCCTTTTGCCAGAATTGTGGTGCTGTGCAGGCGTTTTCGTCAGGCAGGATTTTCCGGGGTTGCCCTGGTTAATGATCTCCCAGAGAGATGGGTGCTGGCGGATTTTTTACCTGAGATGCCGTCAACGCTCCCTGCCATGGCCCTTGATCTTGGCACCACTCATCTGGAGGCGACCCTGGTGGATCTGCTGACCGGCCGGATTCTTTCGTCCGCTGGGTGTGAAAACAGTCAGATCGAATATGGGGCTGATATCCTCAGCCGCATTCATCAGGCCACCAACATACGAAGGCAAAAGCGGGAGATTGATTTTTCCTTCATTGATCCCGGCCTTGCTGTCCTGCAGCAGAGTATTGTTGCCTGTATCAATACTCTGACGGCTGAACTGGTTGCAGACTGCGGGGTGGAGACCGGTGAGATCCGGGCCCTGTCGGTATCCGGCAATACAACCATGACTCATCTCCTTCTTGGCCTTGATCCCTTTCATATCTGCCGGGAGCCTTATATCCCCATGGTGAATGGTGTCGAGCCCATGGAGAGCCGGGAGCTCGGACTGATCCTGCACGGGGCCGCCCCGGTGTGGATTATGCCCTCTATCGGCAGTTATTTTGGCGGTGATCTGATCTCAGGGATTCTGGCCTCGGGCATGGCCGCATCCGAGCAGACTCGAATGCTGATTGATGTCGGCACGAATGCCGAGGTAGTTCTGGGCAATCAGGACTGGCTTATTGCCTGTGCCGGAGCTGCCGGTCCGGCGCTCGAAGGCGGGGTGGCCAGGATGGGAATGCGTGCTGCGCCTGGCGCCATTGAGTATGTCTCCATTGATCCTGAGACTTATGCTCTTGAGGTGAAAACTATTGGTGGGGTTCCGGCACGCGGTCTCTGCGGCTCTGGTCTGATTGATCTCGTGGCCTCGCTCTATCTGGCCAGGATCATTGATATCCGTGGAAAATTCAGAGATCCGGCCCGGGAAAACGATCCGGCTCGTGCCGCATTTATGCGGCAGCGCCTGGTGATGCGGGATGGGCAGCCGTCCTTTGTCGTAGTGGCGGCCAGGGACGGTGATGATGATGAGGTGCTGCTTGAACAGATTGATCTGGACGCTATGATCCGCTCCAAGGCCGCTATGTATGCGGTCCTGGCTACCCTGGTAAACCAGGTGGGGCTTGCTTTTGTTGATTTGACCGAGATCTGTGTGGCCGGGGCCTTCGGCAACCATATCAATCCGCAGCAGGCAATAACTCTGGGGATGCTCCCTGATCTGGATCTGTCGGTCTATAGGGCCATCGGCAACAGTTCGCTTCGGGGAGCTGAGCAGGTTCTGCTGGCGCGGTCAGCCCGGCAGGAATGTCTGGATATTGTCTCCAAGATCACCTATGTCGAATTGAATGTGAACCAGGAATTCATGATCCGCTTCTCCGGCGCCCGTTTTATTCCCCATACTGATCCTTCACTTTTTCCCTCCGTGCCTCTCTTTGCAGAGCAGAAAGAATAGCGACAGAGAGTGTGAATCAGTGTGCACCAGACTTGCTTTCCTGTTTGGCGATATGCTATAGTTATAGATGGATTCGTTGGTGTTCGGTACATGGCTGAGTAGGTGCAATAAAATTTTTCGTATGTATTGAAGCTGTCGGATGGCTAAGCTGTCCTCCCTCAACGAAGATCCTTGTTTTCCAAGATATCTTTGGAATGATAACGGATAAGTTGATTTATTTTGGTAACCTGTATGGAGACAGCAGTCTTTCTGGACTGGATATATTTAAATGACGATAAAACAAAAAAACGGCGCATCTTCCTGTACTATGAGTGTTTCTCCTAGAACAGTCAAAGAACGTTTGCAGGGATTCTGGAATATTTTTGAAAAAGAGGATGAGGTCCTTGTTTGTATTAACGCAGACCCCGATGCCCTGGCCTGTGCCATGGCAATTAAACAGTTGCTCCGCTATCGGGTGAAAAATGTCGTTATCGCTCATCCAAACGAGATCCGACGATTGAATAATATCGCCATGGTGCAACGTTTAAAGATCCCTCTGGAGCGGTGGAATACTATAAAGCTCGATGCCTTCAGCAAAAAAGTGCTGGTTGACTCACAGCCAGCACATCTCCCTTGTTTTGAGAAGATTAAATTTGATGCTGTGATTGATCATCACCCACTTTCTGGAGAGTGTCAGGCTGGTTTTATTGATATCCGTCCAGATTATGGCGCTGCCTCCTCCATGCTTGTGGAGTATTTGCGCGCAGCCGGCATTAAGCCTACCGTGGCCACGGCCACAGCTCTTTTTTACGGGATTAAGGTGGATACCCGTAATTTTGAGAAACAATCTCGTCTCTCTGACGGGATCTCGTTTCGTTATCTCTTTACCCTTGCCAATAGAGATCTGGTTAGAAAAATTGAGCTTACAGATCTCCGACGTTCTGAACTCAAATATTTTTTTGCCGCACTGGCAGAGCTTAAATATTCAAAACGGCGTTTGTATTCCCATGTCGGCAAGGTTCGTAGTCCTGATGTTCTGGTGATGATTGCTGATTTTCTTAATCATGTTGATGAAGTGGATTGGGTCTTTGTCTCGGGTATCCACGGTGAGCGCTTGATTGTGATCTTTCGTTGTGACGGCTATCGAAAAAATGCGGGAAAGCTTGCCACTCGCATCTTTGGTGCTATGGGGTCAGCAGGCGGGCATAAAGAGGCTGCCCGGGCAGAGGTCCCCTTGAAGAATCTTGCGCCGGAATATCATGAATTTACCTCTCTTACTCTCAAACGGCTTACTACCCGTCATATGAAGTAAATGGCGAAGCAGGTGGCGAAGTAGTTGGTGTTTAAGAGAAAAATGTTCCTTTTCTTTTAGCAGGTGAAGAATGAATACACCTTCCACTCTTGCGATGATTTTGGCAGGCAGCCGGGTTGATGAATTGGACGTCCTTACCTGTTATCGTCCGAAATCAGCCGTGCCCTTTGGGGGATTCTGTCGGGTTATCGACTTTGCCCTGAGCAATCTGATGAACTCCAGTATAGAACGGATTGCCATTCTCAGCCAATATCGGAGTTTTTCTCTGATTAATCATATAGGCACCGGAGCGGCATGGGATATGATCGGCCGTTTTCGTGGTATCTCAATTCTTCCTCCTTTTAAGGATAATATGGATAGCGCGGATTGGTATCTGGGATCTGCTGATGCTGTGTACAAGAACCTTGATTTTATTCGCTATCATCGTCCGGAAGAGATACTGATCCTTTCAGGAGATCATATCTATAATATGGATTATCGGAAGATGATCGCCTATCACTATGAAAAGAAGGCTGATCTTACCATCGGTTGTATTCAGGTGCCTCTGGAGAAGGCCCATCGTTTTGGAGTGGCGGCACTCGATGATGAAGATGGGGAGCGGGGGGGGAGGGTACTTTCCTACTGGGAAAAACCTGCAGAACCTCAGTCCCGTTGGGCTTCTCTCACAGTCTTGTGCTTTCGACCTGAGGTGCTCTGTCGTGCGCTTGAAGAAAACCATGGTAAGAATTCCTATGAATTCGGCCGGGATATTATTCCCATGCTCATGGAGCAGAATTGTCGGATTTATGGGTATAAACATCAGGGATATTGGGGCTATACCCGAACAGTTGAAGAATACTGGCAGTCTAATATGGACCTTTTGGGTGAGAACCCAAAGATTGATATGGAAAAATGGGGGGTACGAACCAATCTTGCCCACCGGGGTATCTGTGATGTTCAGCCCACCCTGATCGGGGAAAAGGCCACTGTCCAGAATAGTATGATTTATAATGGCTGTGTGGTCGAGGGAGAGGTGCGGAATTCCATTCTGTTTCCTGGGGTGCATGTGGGAAAAGGAACGGTGGTGGAAGGTTCTGTCCTCTTTTTTAATAATGAGATTGGGGAGAATTGTAGTCTGAACAAGGTGGTTGCCGATGTGAACAGCGTCTTTGGTGAGGGTGTGCGTGTTGGCCCAAGCCTTGGGAAGGATTTTGGCGCGGTAACGGCCAGGGACGGCCTAAATCCGCGTGAGCCAGGGATGGCGGGAGCGGTGACGGTGATTGGTTGGAATAATCAGATCCCAGCGTGCACCGTCATTGGAGAAGGCGCTACCATTGATCCCCAACTGCCCGCTGAGCAATGGAAAAAATGTGTGGCACCTGGTGAGGTGATGCGATGAATCGGAAACATGATGCCCTGGTTCTGTTGCTGGCTGGTGGGGTTGGTAGTCGATTAAACATCCTGGTTCAGCACCGGGCCAAACCGGCAGTTCCCTTTGGAGGGCTGTACCGGATTATCGATTTCAGTCTCAGCAATGTCATGAATTCAGGGCTGACGAAGGTCGGGGTCCTGACTCAATATAAGCCCCTTTCTCTGATGGAGCATATTGGTACGGGTGAGGCCTGGGACTTTACCGGTCGGAGTCGCGGGGTGAAGATTCTTCCGCCTCACACCGGTTTTAAAGATTCTGACTGGTATAAGGGAACTGCGGATGCGGTGCGGCAGAATATTGATTTTCTGGAGGTAAATCCCGTTGATGAGGTGGTGCTGCTTTCAGGTGATCATATCTACCACATGGATTTTCATGCCATGCTTGAGTATCATCGTTATAAAAAGGCAGATGTGACCGTGGCCATGATGGTGGTTCCCAAGAGTGAGATTCACCAGTTTGGCGCCGGGATCATCGATGCCAAGAATCGGATTATTGAATGGGAAGAAAAACCGAAAAATCCCCGGACCAATCTGGCCTCCATGGGAATTTATGTCTTTAATCGGCGCTATCTACTCGATACCCTGGCAAGAAATCGCGACGAGGTTGATTTCGGCATGCATATCCTACCTAGGGCCATCAAGAATGATAATGTCTTCGCTTATCCCTTTTATGGCTATTGGCGGGATGTGGGGACAATTCAGGCCTATTGGGAGGCCAACATGGATCTCCTCAGGCCGGGGAGTGGAATCACTCCTGAAAAATGGGGGATACGAAGCAATGTGGAGGCGGAAGAGCGGCGGGCTGACCGGGCACCGGCCCGTTACGGGGCCGAGGCTGTTGTCAAAGGCTCCATGATCTCTGCTGGTTGTATTATTAAGGGAACGGTGATCAATTCAGTGCTGGCCCCGGGGGTGGTGGTTGAACAAGGCGCAGTGGTTAAAGATTCCATCCTTTTTGCCGATTGTGTGGTGGATGCTGGCGCCTCCGTTGATCTTGCCATTCTTGATAAACGGGTTCATGTGGGATCAGGTGCTGTGATCGGTGCGGGGAGTAATCGCCATATCCCTAATCGAAAGAAACCTACTCATCTCTATACCGGGATTACCCTGATCGGCAAAGAGGCAGTGCTGCCACGGGGGGTGGTAGTGGGACGCAATTGCATTATCAACTCTCAAACCCATTATGATGCCTATCCGGAAAATGAAGTTCCTGACGGTGAGTCTGTGTAGATCGTTGTTGAAAAGGATGTTGTCGTCTGGGATTTTGATTCTGAAAAGATATTGCGTTTTCAATAAACTCAGGTATTATGCCAGCTGTTTAAAAAGTCCATCTTGCCCGCGTAGCTCAGGGGATAGAGCACAGGATTCCTAATCCTGGAGTCGTTGGTTCGATTCCAACCGCGGGCACCAATAAAATAAGGGGTTATAGGCTTTTGCCTGTAACCCCTTTTCTTGCTTCTGTGTAATTCCTGTGTAATCCTGCCAGAAAAATCACTGTTCGATTTGATATCGCTTTTCCAGTTTATCGCGGAGTTGATATGCTTGCCATTCTGGTGACTGCACGACCATATCAAATGACTTGTGGCCTGATATTCTTTGTACGGTGGGTAAGTCAACGCCAGCCTGTACAAGATGGGTGATGGCGGTATGGCGTAAGGTATGACGGACAATTTCTTTTTCGTCGAGTCCGGCCGGCATTTACAGCCCGGCGGAAAGGTTTTTCGATTGACACGGTGAGACCTGTCGGGGATGCAGGTGAGGGGAAAAGCCATTCCTGTCCCGGTTCGGCAATTCCAATGTAGCACTACGGCCAGACTTTTTCTCGTTTAGCTGTTGCTTCCATCTTGAGCGGCCCAGCAACAGTTTTAAAATAATCATTATTGCCAGCAAGAACAAAATAGATCCGATCCCACTCAAACCGCTATTCGCAGTTGTTAAGTTTATCGGCTTTGGAGGATATAGTTGATATTGAGCCGTTGTGTTTTCTTTTACCGACGTTTTAACAGGAGTTGGGGAATATTTAGCAGAAGGCACTGATACATCTGTCGGAACACTTATGGTTGCTGTAATGAGTTTGCCCGGATTCATCGACCCAGGAGCAAACTACATCTTTGAACTTTTGCTGGTCAGTCATTGGGCGAATTTCCCTTGATCTCGATCAAAAGTTACTCTGTAAGTGTATTTTTTGTCAGATATTGTACGAAAAAAAAGAAAGGAAAAATTGTGCGATACATTCATATCGATCAGACGTGATCGTTGATTGACGATTATTGTTTATCAGCAGAACATCAACGGCCCTCGAAACAGTCCTGGATACCGCTGATGTTCTGCTGTAGAGAATTACTTTGCCAGTAAAATCGGCATACCCATGATTGGCCAGATGAACGATACCATCAGCCAGATAACAAACATCAGCACCATACTCGCCAAAATACCGTAGCGGAAGAACTCGCCGGCGGTAAACTGCTTGGAGTTGTAGGCGATTGCGTTCGGCGCTGCCCCAATCAACAGGAAGAAAGGCATACCGGCAGTCGCCAGAGCCGAGAAGAAGATAACTTCACCAGCCACACCGAGGTATGGAGCGACAACCAGGGCAACCGGCAGAGAGATAGCGATGGCCGCCACGTTCATGATAAAGTTGGTCATAATCATGACGAAGAAGGCGATGCTCAAAATAAACAGAATTGCCGGAGCCTCTTTGAAGAGTGCCAGCCAGTTGACCGCCAGCCACTCTGCGGCATGAGTCTGCCACAGACAGAAACCGATAGACATCGCCCCACCGAAGAGCAGGATGATATTCCAGGGAATATCCTCAAGGTCTTCGACCTTCAGGATATTAAAGACAAAGAACAATATTGTGGAAGTCAGAAGGATGGACGTCTTGTCAATGGTCTTTAAGGCCGGGACCCAGTTTTTTGCGGCTATGATAACAATGACGGAGAGAACGATTACCAGGGTCATTATCTCGTCCCTCTTCCAACCACCCAGTTCTTTATACATCCGTTTGGCGCGTTCCTTTAGTCCTGGGATAACAGCCTTTTCGGGCTTGAGGAAAATCATCATCATGGCCCAGATCAGGGCAACCATTATCCAGCCTAACGGGAACAAATAATAGGTCAGTTGAAAAAAACTGATTTCGACCCCGGTCATTTCTTTGAAAAAAGCAATACCCACAGCAGCGCGGGCAGAACCCAGCAGGGTGATGATACTCCCAGCACCAGCAACATAGGCCATACCGATAAAAAGACCTTTACCAAACTTGGTCGGTTTGTCGTCCTCGGAGTAGAGGGCGTTAATCGCCATCAAAAGCGGGAACATGGTGGCCGCCACCGCAGTATGAGCCATCAAGTGGGTCAGAGCGACGGTCATAACAAAACAACCGAGATAGATCATGCTGGTCCGCTCTCCAACAATAGATAACATCTTGTACGCCATCCTCTTGGTCAATCCACTCTTGGTGAAGACCAGACCGATGACAATAGAGCCGAAGATAAAGAGAACCGAGGGGTCCATGAAATCTTTGAAGGCAACTTCCGGCTTACGGATGAGAAACATGGCCTGAATCACACCAATGGTAATGCCGGTAACACCAATTGGCAGGACCTCGAAAATCCACCAAGTGGCAGCAAGAGAAAAGAGCGCCAGGGCTCCTTTGCCCTGTAGGGACAGGGTGAAGTGTTTGCCCATCGGGTCAATGGCGTCCGGCCAGGGTGGGGCATAATAGATGATACTAAACAAAGAAATCCCGAGAATGAAGAAGAATACCCTTTTCCAATCAAACGGGGCTTTGACCTTAGCTGTTTCGATATATGTTGATGACATAGTATCTGCCCTTCCTTAACTATTTATGGTTTATGGTTTATTGTTTATTTCTATGAGTGTGTCGCCAATGGCACCGAAGATGTCGGCCAACTTGACAACTCCGCAGAGCAGCCCCTGTTCTACAACCGGGAGAACAGTTTCCCCACAGAGGACCATGATCGACATGGCCTGGATAAGATCGGTTGTAGTCGGCAGAACCCTGATCTCTTTTTCTATAACTTTAGTGACCCCGGCATTGAGGTGGTTGACACCTTCTCTCATAAGGACTCCGTTGAGCAGAGTTGACAGATCACTATATTCCTGTGTCCTCCCCTCAAAAGATTTAATGCCGACAGGATCAAGCAGGGTCGAAAAGAGTACTCGTAAAATGCCCTGCTGGGTGACCCGACCGACCAACTCGCCCTTATCATTTACTACCATCAGTTCATTGAAACCACAGGGTTCGGAACTACTGACCGGACAAAACGATCGCATTTGTTGAATCGCCTCCAGGACCGTGCTGTTCTCTTTTAGACAGGGAAACCCGGCCAGAGGAATCATGATGTCTCGTATAATCTGCTTTTCAGTACTCACTGGTTTTCTCCTTCTAATAAATTAATCGCTTGGGTTTTATATCATAAAACTTCACAAGCTTTGCAAGCGTCCATGAAGCTCTTGTTTCTACCAGGCTTTAGTATTCAGAATATTTTCGATTTCTTTGACACTTTTTGACTGTAAGATGTGCATCCGTTTATCCTTGGCTTCACTGATTTTAACCACTAGCTCGGTGAAGTTGACCGGTTTCTGTAAAAAGTCCTCGGCCCCCAGCTTCATCGCCTCGATACCGGTCCTGATCGACCCCTCCCCTGTGAGCATGATAATTTCAGCATCCGGCTGTTTGGCTTTTATCCGTTTCAGGGTTTCCAAGCCGTCTATGCCGGGCATAGACAAGTCGAGAACTACAAGATCAAAAGCCTGGTTATCGACTGTCACTACCGCATCCTCTCCTTTTGTCACAGTGGTGACCTGCATGCCACGCATTTCCAATCGTTCAGCCAGCGTCGTCAAGAACGCCTCTTCGTCATCAACCAGCAACACCTTAGCCTTTATTATTTCTGCCATATCAGAATCCTCTCCCAGTTGAACAAGTGTTAGAGTTGCGTGTAAAAACAACGCACCCAGATCGATAAAACCATTTATCTTCCTTGTGTAACGTTATGTATCTATAAAGTGGACCCCTGAGTCAAGACAATTATGCACTGAGTTTAAGCTACACATTCAATTTCAAACACAGCTGGTCGGCGCTGCCCCGGTTTAGCCTCTGCTGGTACTTCTGATATTGACTCCACGGTT
>Ga0180732_1000133_pt1 | contig 72906 bp, 53 predicted proteins | sample KR11_01MetaG_FD_148674 | JGI IMG/M metagenome (GOLD analysis project Ga0180732, IMG submission 148674) | Groundwater microbial communities from the Olkiluoto Island deep subsurface site, Finland - KR11_0.1 MetaG | ecosystem: Environmental > Aquatic > Deep subsurface > Groundwater | place... | reverse complement strand
TCGAACTATAAATAGCCTGGCAATGGCTTGCACTTGAGGGTAGGATTCTTTGATAGATTTACTAAAGAAAAATTCTACGTTCAAGTGCAAAAGTTTCTGCGTTTACGTGCAAGCTTACAGCAGGTCAATGGGTAAGCCCTGGGTGGAGAGAATGAGTAAGCGCGGCTCGTCATCGATCCGGAACGGCTGCGGCAGGATATGCAGTTGTAACAGGGACTGAATCTGCCGGGCAGAAAGTGCTACTCCTCGGCATTCGGGTTCCAGGACAAAGGGACAGCCATCTTCCCAGCCGGAACAGCCGTAGGCCCTTTTCCCCTTGATAACCTCTTTGCCGCAGAGCGGACAACTGCCCCAGCGCGCACTGTCTAATCGTCCGCTGGAGCTGTGCTCGATCAGGGTGCGAATGTAGTCACCAATCCCTGCCATAAAAGTCTCCGGGGCGAGTTGGCTGCGTTCGATCTGTTTGAGTTTCTCCTCCCATTCACCGGTCATCTCCGGCGATTTGAGTAAGGGGTCCTGGATGAGGGCAATCAGGCAGCGCCCCATATCGGTGCAATGCAGTTGTTTTTTTTCGCGCCGGATATAGTTGCGGCGCAAAAGGGTCTCGATAATGGCGGCGCGGGTAGCGGGCGTGCCGATGCCTCGTTCTTTGAGCGCTTCGCGCAGGGTGTCGTCTTCGACAAATTTTCCGGCTGCCTCCATGGCACCGAGCAGCGAGTTTTCGGTGAAGTGACTGGGAGGTTTGGTTTTGCCTTCACGCAGGGAAGGCTCATGCGGGCCGGTTTCGCCTTTGACAAAGAGAGGCAGGGCCTGGTCGTCAGCAGTGTCCTGGCTTATTTTCTTTTTCGGGAAGAGAATGGTCCAGCCGGGATCGACAATCTGGGTTCCCTTGGCCTGAAATTTCACCTGAGTTGCGACGCCGTTGACCGTGGTCACATTTTTGATACAGACCGGATAGAAGGCGGCGATGAACTGGGTGGTAATCGCCTCATACACGAGCTGCTCATGAGCACCTATGGTGCGCGGCCTGACTCCTGTCGGGATGATGGCGTGATGGTCGGTCACTTTTTTGTCGTCGATGATCCGGGTGGTGAAGGGCAGTTTGGCGAGGTCGAGCGGCGCAATCTGTTCGGCCCGGATGGCCTTGAGCTGATCGAGTATCTTGGGAATGCGCGGTTTGAGGTCCTGGCTGAGGTAGCGTGAATCGGTTCGCGGATAGGTGACGAGCTTGGCCTCGTAGAGATTCTGGGTGGCGGCGAGGGTGTCGGCTGCCGAGAGGCCGTGCGTCTTGTTGATTTCGCGCTGCAGCGTGGTGAGATCGAAGAGCTGTGGCGGCTGTTCTTTGTTTTCTTTGGCGGTAATGGTGGTGATGGCAAAGGGCTGTCCGCTTATTTTGTCGAGCAGGGCCTGTGCCTTTTCCGGTTGCTCGAAGCGCTCACCGGTGTACTTGAACACCACCTCGCGATAGCGGATGGTGAGCTCCCAGAACGGCTGGGGGCGGAACTGGAGGATGGTGTCGTCACGTTCGACGATCATCGCCAGAACCGGCGTCTGCACCCGGCCGATACTCCAGAGAACGCGATCGCTTCCGCCGCCGATCTGACCGTGACGGACGGTGTAGTAGCGGGTGGCGTTGAGGCCGACAATCCAGTCCGACTCACTGCGGCAGCGGGCGGCTGCATAGAGCGCGTCATAGTCGTGGCCGTCCTTGAGGTCCTTGAACGCCGCCTGAATGGCGTCGGGGGTCAGCGAGTTGAGCCAGAGGCGGCGGATCGGCTTGTCCTCGCAGTTGCACAGCGCCAGGATGTAACGAAAAATCAGCTCTCCTTCCCGGCCGGCATCAGTCGCGCAGACAATTTCCTCGGCCTGTTCACACAAGGTCTTGATAATCTGGAACTGCTCCTCGACACCGTTGTTTTTGATCAGGGTGAGCTTGAATTCGTCCGGCACGAAGGGCAGGGTGTCGAGTGACCAGCGCTTGAGGGCCGGATCATACGCCCCCGGTTCCTGCAGGGTCACCAGATGGCCGAAGGCCCAGGTGACCGCGCAACCACGCCCCTCGATGTACCCCTTTTTTTTGGTCGTAATATTGAGAACTTCTGCAATGTCACGGGCCACGGAGGGCTTTTCGGCAATAACAACTTTCATCGTAAAATTTCTCGCGATCTTTGGTTCCTTCGATTATGAAGGGCACATAATAGACATATCATAATGACTGATCGATCCCCAACAAGAGTCTATAGATAGCAATAAATACAGGTCATAGGTAGCAAAACTCTGCCCCCAGCGAACAGGATTATGAGAAATATAGCCTTTGGATACTCAACACGGTGCAATGTCAAATGTGAACACTGTGTCGCCGCAGACGCCGTTCCCGAAAATTTAAGGATGGAGCTGGTTCAGGCCACAGAGATCATCGCTGAAATGGCCGCTGCTCAAATCCAGGGCATAAGTTTCACCGCCGGTGAACCGCTTATCTACCTGGATGAAATTACCGAACTGGTCAAGCTCTGTCATCAGAAATATGGAATCTACACCCGGGTCGTCACTAACTGCTTCTGGTCCAAGACCTCGGCGCTTGCTGACAGCTATATTGTCCAGCTCAAGGAAAACGGGCTGTCACAACTGCGCATGAGTTACAGTCGGTGGCACCAGAAAAATATAGCCCGCCGGAATATAGTGAACGCAGCTCAGAGTTGTGAGAAAAATGGGCTGGATTATTTCATTTCCTTTGTAACCGATTTTTCAGAACAAGATGATGCCTGCGAAGTCTATCTGCGGGAGCATGGTCTCAAATTTTTCCCGGAACCGGTAATCTTTGCCGGCCGGGCAGGATCATTTGATCGTCAGCCCATTCACACCGATTACCAGGCAAACTGCTGTCCGATGAACCCTTACCTTGCTCCCAGCCTTGACATGTATGCCTGCTGTGATGCCGGTAGTCATTTTACCAACACCAATTTCTTCCATCTGGGGAATTTAGAGGACAGTACCGTTGAGCAGCTTCTCCAAAAAAGTGAAACGAATAGTTTGTATAATCACATCCGGACAATGGGTATAACAGCTATAGCATCTTTTACCGGTTATAAAGCAAGAGAAATCATTCAGTACAGAAAATGCGAACTGTGCGAAAAAATGTTCAACTCACCTGACACGCTGGCAATGCTGGAGCTGGAGGCTCATTCAGGGCTGAACTCTTGGTACAGGTAGGAATGAAGCCATCAAAACAGGTTTGAACCGCTCCGTTCCATCGGACGATTTTCTCGCGATCTTTATTTCCTTTTGTTAAGAAGAATACAGTATAATGACAGAGGAAACCCTTACTGTAAATGTTTTGCGCCGCACCCTCAACTTAATCGTCAAAACGCTGGATCTCTCCTTGATGGCCGTCTACTCACAGGACGAAAAACCGTTACAAACGAAGATTCCCCGCAGATTGCTGCGAGGAGCTTTGATCACCTCCAACTGACAAGAGAAACATGACCGACAAAAATATCATAGAACTAACCCCGTTCCGCGCTGATCTGACCCGTGCCCTGACCCGCCGGGGCGAGCGAATTCTGGCCTCGAACGATCTGGCTCATGAAGTTGCAGCTCTCGAACCTCTGGAGGCCTATTATATCGTCAGGGAGATCGGTCTGGATCAGGCCCTGCCCATCCTCATCGAGCTGAATCCGGAACAATTAGAGGCCTGTGTCGATCTGGACTGCTGGAACCGCTACGACTTTGCCCCCGACAGTCTTGATGAATGGCTGACAAGCTTTGCGCTGGAGGACCCTGAGACCATGGCCAGGGCTTTTTCCTCCTTGGATTATGTAGTGCAACTCCTCTTCCTGGCCCAGACCGTTACCGTGTATGATCCTGATACTGATGAGGTTCCTCAACAGGAGGAGGGGAGCCAGCCCCGAGCCACGACCCCGGACGGCTTCTATCTTCTGGAGTTGAAGACCGAACTGGCGCTGAAGACTCATCCCTTTACTGTCTTGGATGCCCTGTACCAATATGAGCCTATAGCTGCCCACCGACTCCTGAGCGATGTCCGCGTGGATCTGCCGACTCAGATCGAAGAAGAGGCTCTGCGTTTCCGCAACGGCCGCATGCAGGATATCGGCTTTGCGCCACCAGAGGAGGCTGCCGTTCTCTTCTCCCGGCCCGCTATTCGTCAGCCCTTGTCCCGGTCTCTGAAGCCGATAGATAGTGGTCTTACCCGGCTCCCATCCGTCTATGCTGGAGCCTTGATCGAAAGCACGCTCTTATTGCAGGCCCTGTCCCTGATTACTGACCAGGAACGCCTGTCACATCTTGAGCAGGAAATCGTCTGGGCTATCAACAGCGCGATCACCGCCTATGGTGAAAAAACGCAGGATATCAAACAGATTACCGATATCGCTGAGCGGGTGCGGGACACCATTTCCTTAGGGATGGAAACACTGTTGGCCCAACAGGATTCCAACATCCTGCTGGACAGTGCCACTGTAGCAGCTAAAGCGTCTGACTTACTGGATGTCTGGTGTGTAACTGATCTCTTCCGGCACGGATTTGCTGCGACCCTGGCTCTTCAGCAGGAGGCGCGTCAGGCCTTGCGTGATCCCAGATTTCGTGCCTGGTATGATCTGGAGGAGTCGAACCAGTCGGATGATCCTGGTGATAGGCAGCAGCGTGCCTTTGTTGCCGCACTGCTCGGTCGTCATCCCCTGCATAGTGGTTTTGATCCGGCCATGGCCGAGAACGTCAAGGCCTTTGCCTGCCTTGCCGATATTGACGCAGCCCATATCCGTTTAAAACAGCTTGTCGCCAAGATCTGCAGCCAAACATGATCTTCTGCAGGGGGATACAATTGTATGATTTTGGAGATACCATATAGAAAAAGAGGGTAGAACTTTTTCATTCTCCTTAAAATGAGCTATTTAAAAGTATGGTTAATTGTTAATCAGTGTCTGTTTGCTGACTGTCCTGTTGGTATCGATTTTCAGCCTTGTTCAGTACAGGATCAACCATAATGACACAACAAACACTTGAGCATTGTGCAGTAAATCCATGAAAATACGCAAACTCACCCCTGAAAATTATGTCAAGGTTTCTGCCTTGTTGCAGCAGGCATTTCCTTGTAGTACCTATGAAGTGCAATTAGTTGAAAATATGCATAAAAATGGAAAGGCTGTGCATGAGTGGGTGTGTATTCATGTCAATATGGTCATTGCCTATATTGCTTTTACGAATGCCTATAATGGCTCTGCTGTTTGTGGTTTGCATTTGGCTCCCTTAGCGGTGAAGCCGGAGTTCCAAAAGCAGGGGATAGGCTCTGAGTTACTTCGCTTTGCTTTGCGGCAGGATATTATTAAAAAAAACACCATCTTTGTTTTGGGTGCTCCAAGTTTTTATAAGAAGTTTGGATTTGAACCTTGCGCCATGCCTCTTTGTCCTTTTGATAAGAATAATGGTCATTTTTCATGTATGCGCAATACCACATCGAGTCAGTTCACGGTGGGCTATGAAGCGGAGTTTAGAGGCCTTTAAGAAATAACTTGGCCTTTTTACCAATTTCTTTACGGTCCCTTAGGCTGTTTTTGTCATTCGCTTGACAATGTTATTTTATGGTAACGGCTTAATATTGGGGCAGAGGGTGAGCATGGCGGGGACAAACCTCGCGTAGCGCGGAACAACAATTTACAGGGAAGAAAATGGCAAAGATAGGCAGAATAAATAAGCTTACGATAAAAAATATACGGGATTACGGCGTCTATCATCTTGATGGTGGCAAGTCAGGTGATATTCTTCTGCCGACAAGGGAGGTTCCCGAGACGTGCCGGCCAGGCGATGAGGTTGAGGTTTTTGTCTATGTGGACCGGGAAGATCATCTGTTGGCAACCACTCAAACACCGAAGGTGACAGTCGGTCAGTTTGCCAAATTACCGGTGGTGGCAAATACAGCAGCCGGTACCTACCTGGACTGGGGGTTGGAGCTGGATCTGTTTGTGCCTGGGAGTGAGCAGCAGAATAGAATGAAGGAGGGTAAATCGTATATTGTTTTTGTCTTCCTTGACGAAAAAACCAACCGTATCACCGCCTCTTCAAAGCTGGATAAATTTCTTAGCCAGCAGCCCCCGAATTATAAAGAGGGTGAAGAGGTGGATCTGATTATATATGAGAAAACAGATCTGGGATACAGGGTGATTGTGAACCTTGACCACGAGGGCATGCTTTATGAAAATGAGGTGTTTCAGCGGCTTGTCATTGGTCAGGAGCTGAAAGGCTATATCAAAAAGATACGGGAAGACCTCAAGATTGATTTAATCCTGCAGCAGCCTGGATATCATGGAATTGATGATGTTTCCCTGTCCATTCTTGAGACCATAAAAGAACATGGCGGCAGCATTGATGTTACTGATAAAAGTCATCCCGAAGAGATTTATTCTCTCTTTGGGGTCAGTAAAAAAACTTTCAAGAAGGCAATCGGTGCTCTTTATAAAAAAAGGCTTATTACCATTGATTCCAGTGGAATCAAACTTGTCGGCTGAAGAGAGAGTCGGGGCAGACTTATTTGCTATTTCTGAGGGCTTTTACGAAAATCGTAATTTTCGTATGCTGTATGCAATCAAGAAAAAGTGGAGCAACCACTATATCAATCGTTTGACAAATGAATATCATTCTCTTAGAAAAACAGGAAGTCCAAGGCGGCACTGTGCTGCTTACTGATCGACGGGCCAAGCATCTGATCAAAGTGCTGCAGGTGCAAGTCGGTGATACGGTCAGGATTGGGATTATTGACGGGCCAAAGGGCTCCGGCAGGGTTGTGGCTTCTTGCAATAAGTACCCATTTCAGGTGGAGCTTGAAGTTCAACTTGCTGATGAATTGCCTGATAAACCACCTGTTGACTTGCTTCTGGCTCTTCCCCGGCCCATAATGCTCAGGCGTATTTTCAGTCAGGCAGCTGCCTTAGGGGTTGGGGCTATCTTTATCACCCATGCTCAGCGGGTGGAGAAGAGTTTCTGGAATGCCACCTTGCTGAATGAAGAGGAGTATCGCCCCCATCTGCTGCATGGTCTGGAGCAGGCGGTTGATACCAGGGTGCCTGAGGTCTTTATTTGTGAGCGGTTTAAGCCCTTTATCGAAGATGTGCTTCCGAGCAAGATCAGGGAGTACAGTCATCTCCTGATTGCCCATCCAGGCAGTTCGGCAACCTTGAAATCTGTGATTCATGAACGGCCGAGGCGGATCCTGCTGGCGATCGGTCCGGAGGGCGGTTGGGTTGATTATGAGATGGACAGGTTTGCGGAATGCGGTTTTGCATCATTTTCACTGGGAGAGCGGATCTTGAAGGTGGATACGGCAGTGGTTGCCATCCATGGACGCTTGTCCGAGCGCCGCGAGAGTTTTCTCTGAGCTCTGCTTATATTTTTTTTTACGAAGGGGTGCCGGTCAACTGGCTTCATAAAAATAATCCACCCAGCCAGTAAAGAAACATCCCCAGCAGCACCGTGGCGCCCATACTCCGGCTTTTTAGAGAAAAAAGCAGGGTAGGGATGGCGACCAGCAATTCCAGCTTGCCCCAATGCAGGCAGCGGGGATGAGCATCGGTGAACAGCGATGGGGCCAGCAGGGCGCTCATGATTGCCACCGGGATCAGGCTCAGCCAGTCTATCAGCCATTGGGGTAGACGGTGATGGGCCAGGTAAAAGAGGGGCAGCCAGCGGGGAAGATAGGTGACCAGTCCCATTCCGGAAAAAAGAAATAGATAGTCGAAGAAACTCATGTTCTTTTTCTGCTCCGGCGTTTGATCATATAGCCAAGGGTGGCTCCACTTACTGAGGCAATGATAATATACGAGTCGCCAGGGATGAGTAGATAGCAGGTAACACTGATCAGTCCGGCCAGCAGTCCGGTCAGGATAAAGGTCCAGTTTTGCAGCTGAAAGGTCAGGAGGCTGATAAACATCCCGGTCATGGCATAGTCCATGCCGAGTGCCCTTTCAGGTATCAGCTGGCCGACCAGAGCACCGCAGGTGGTAGCGGCAACCCAGGCGCTGTTGGACAGGTGATTGACAGTGAGGGCCTGCCAGCGGTTCCACTCTCCAGTGCGGAACCGGGTCATGTTGACCGCAAAGCTCTCATCAGTGACTCCATAAGCGAACAGGGAGAGGAACCAGCGGTTGACCCCTTGCAGGTAAACGGCCAGGGTTGAACTCATCAGGGTGTGGCGCAGATTAACAATGAATGTAGTGAGGATAATGGAGATGGGCGAGGCCCCAGCGGCCAGCATGGAGATGGCGATGAACTGGGCGCTGCCGGCAAATACCAGGATAGACATGAGTCCAACGGCCCAGAAGGGCAGGCCAGCCTGTTGGGCCAGCGCTCCACAGGCGAGACCAACAGGGAGATAGCCAAGGCAGATGGGCCAGGCGGCAGCCGCTCCCTTGCGAAACCAGTGTTGAGGTCTGCTATGATCCTGTTGTGGATGGTCTTGATGATTGTTCTGCTCCATGAAGAGTCGCTGGTCGGCTTGAGTTGAGTTTGATCTGTTGCCAGTACTATATTTGAGTGGACTGGGGCTGTCAATTGGGTAATAATGGTACTGATGTTATTACATTCAAAGCAAGAATCTGTTTCAGGAAATTGCTGTTTGGGGGCAGTTAAGAGATAACCATTACATCTTTATCTAGTTATATACAGCCCGTTATGCCCTTACCGTACTGCAACGTTACAGTTAATTGTTTTAAACGCCCTACAGGATAAGGAGAACAAATGTCTGCATTGAACCTTAAGCCACTTGCCGGATTTAATCCTTTCCCGGGACCAGTGGTTACAGTAATTATGGATGGGGTGGGGATTGGGCCTGAGAATGAGAGCAACGGAGTCTATATGGCCTATACTCCGGTGCTGGATGCGCTTCTGCAAGGCGAGCTTGTGACCCGGTTGAAGGCACATGGTGCCGCGGTGGGCTTGCCATCCGATGGAGATATGGGCAACTCCGAGGTAGGACATAATGCCCTGGGGGCGGGGCGGGTCTTTGCCCAAGGGGCAAAGTTGGTGAGTGCGGCTTTGACGAGCGGCGCGGCTTTTGCCAGCAAGGCCTGGCAGGAAATTCTCGGACGGATGGTAACAGGAGGCACCCTGCATCTGATTGGCCTGATCTCGGACGGCAATGTGCACAGTCATGTGAACCATCTCTATGCCCTGCTGGATCAATGTGTCCGGGATGGTGTCCAGCGGGTCAGAGTCCATGGTCTCATTGATGGCCGTGATGTGGGGCCCAGAAGTGCGCTGGATTACTTTGCGCCCCTGGAGCAGAGACTGCGGGGTCTGTCGGTGGATGGCCGGGACTTTCAGGTTGCCTCCGGTGGCGGCAGGATGGTTACGACCATGGATCGCTATAACGCCGACTGGTCGGTGGTTGAGCGGGGCTGGAAGGCCCATGTGCTGGGGGAGGGCAGGCCTTTTCCTTCTGCCTGTGTTGCCATTCAGTGCTATTATGACGAAGATCCCGCCATGACCGATCAGTACATGGAGAGCTTTGTCGTGGTTGATGAGGATGCAAGGCCGGTGGGAATCATGGAAGACGGGGACGCGGTTATACTTTTTAATTTCAGGGGAGACCGGGCCATCGAGATCTCGCGTGCCTTTGATGAACTCTATCTGACTGAGTTTGACCGTAAGCGGGTTCCTGATCTTTTTTACGCCGGGATCATGCAGTATGATGGCGACGCCCACATACCCGCCCACTATCTGGTGGAACCGCCGACCTTTGACCGGCCGCTTGGGGAATATCTCTGTGCGGCAGGGATCAGGTCCTATGCCATCTCCGAGACCCAGAAGTTCGGCCATGTGACCTATTTCTGGAATGGCAATAAATCAGGATACATTGATAAAACCCTGGAAACCTATGTGGAGGTGCCATCCGACAGGGTGACCTTTGATCTGCGGCCCTGGATGAAGGCGGCGGAAATCACCGACTGGGTGGTTGCAGCCATTGCCAGCAACAGCTATAAATTTATCCGTCTCAACCTGGCCAATGGTGATATGGTCGGCCATACCGGGGTGGAGATTTCGGTGCGGATCGCTGTAGAAACCGTGGATCTGTGTCTGTCAAGGGTCCTTGTCGCCCTCGAGAAGGTTGGCGGCATTGCCCTGATCACTGCTGACCATGGAAATGCGGATTGCATGTGGACGGAAAAAAATGGCAAGCGTACAGCCATGGTGGCCCATACCAGAAATCCGGTGCCGTTGATCATCAAGGATTATAATCAACGAAACCATTTTCATCTCAGTCCTCTTGAACAACCGGGATTGTCTCATGTCGCCGCGACAATCTGCAACTTGTTGGGATTTGAGGCTCCACCAGACTATGACCCATCATTGCTGGAATTGTCATAGTCTGGGATTTATTTTATTTATTAGACTGAATATGAAGGATTTTTTTCATAAAAAGACTATATTATTAACATGTTGTGATAAATGAAATATTTTTATTTTTTTTCTGGTTTTTCATAATGCAATTTGCTATAAGAAAAATAGACGTATTAATTGTGTGGTATTTTTACTTAGCACAGGTGTGACCATATAAAAGTTATTGTATTATATGGATCTTGCTTTTTGTGGGTTTTAATTGCTGCACAGCACAAAAGTAGTTTGATTACACTATTAGGAGTGAAAGGGTATCATGTTAGAAGGCACAGTAAAGTGGTTTAATGAGTCCAAGGGTTTTGGTTTTATCGAGCAAGATGGTGGCAAGGATGTTTTCGTACACTACTCTGCAATTGCCTCTGAAGGCTTCAAGACCTTGAACGAAGGCGACAGGGTTCAGTTTGAAATTACAGAAGGCCCTAAAGGACCTGCTGCTGCCAACGTCCGTAAAATTTGATTATGCTCAACTTTGATCGTTAAATTTACCTGAATGTTTTCAGGTAAATTTAACGATTTTTTTTTTTTGCTGTTCTTTTCCCGCCTTTTTCTCCTCTTGTATGTGGCTCCTTTCTCCTTTCTTTTTATACCATCGGCACTAACAATGTTTCAATTTCCTTTTGTCAAAGGGAGAAGTATACATTCCTTTTTTTATAAAAGCGCCTGTGAGGATTTACCAGGCGATGACACAATATCTGACTCGGAGGCAATTATTTAACCAGACATTGCCGATAAAAAAATGAAACAATAAGACAAAATCTCATGACAATATCTATCCCTGAAACAACCATTCTAATCGTTGAAGATGATCAAATTTCACGGATGATTATGGCCGTTTTTCTGACGAATAGTGGTTTCCATGTATTGCAGGCCGCAAATGGTAAAGAAGGGCTTGAACTCTTTAACCAAAAGACTCCTGATCTCTTGATCATTGACCTGCAGATGCCCGAGATGAGTGGTCTTGAGCTCTTGGCGGCCATCAAAAACGACATCTCCATCATCCCAGCCATTGTGGTTTCAGGCACAGGAACCATGGATGTTGTCATAGAAACCCTGAAACTTGGGGCTTGGGATTACCTGATTAAGCCCTTTGAAGATCTGGTTGTTCTTGAATTTGCTGTGAAACAGGCCCTGGAAAAGGCCCGTCTGATCAAGGAAAACAGACGTTACCAGCTCTATTTGGAAGAAGAGGTCATCCAGAGGACAGCAGAACTTCAGCTACGAGAGCAGGAACTTTACCAGATATTTTCCAGCGCTCCCTTCGCCATCTGTTTTGTTGACAAGGAACTGCGAGTGATACGGGCGAATGCAGCCATGGAGTTTCTGTTTGGATTCGAATTAAAGAAGGCCCGTGGAAATTATTGCTACGATTGTTGGGGCCAATATTCTAGGGATGAGACTCGACACGGGAAAGAAAGGATATGTGATGACTGTCAGGTTGTATTAACATTGCGAGATGGTAGCAAGCATTCCTACGAAAGAAGGATGGATGATAAAATTATTGAGATTGTAAGCACTCCTGTTCGAAATATGAATGGTAATATAATAGGGGCAGTTGAGGTAATCACTGATATTACCGAGAGGAAAAAAAATGCGGAAAAATTAGCACAGCACCATCAACAGTTGCAGCAACTGGCTTCACGTTTGATCGAGACGGAAGAAAATGAGCGCCGCCGTATTGCCAGGGAACTGCATGATCAAATCGGTCAGCAGCTAACCGCTTTAGGAATTAATCTTCATATCATAGAGCAGAGTGTCCTGCCGGAGCAACGCAAGCGCATCGATGACTCCCTTGAGTTGATTGCAGCAATGACCGAACAGGTACGGGACATTATGACGGATCTCAGGCCGCCGGTACTTGACGACTATGGCCTGCGTGCAGCCTTGCGCTGGTACGGTTCTGTTTTTAGCAAACGAACAGGGGTAGCGGTCATTGTTCATGCCAGGATTCCGCGCCTGCAGGTAAACCTTGAAATAGCACTTTTTCGCATCACTCAGGAGGCATTGAACAATGTAATCAAACATGGCCATGCAAGCAAAGTGGAGATTTGTTGTTCCATGAATGACAATCAGTTATCTCTGGCAATAGAGGATAATGGCTGCGGTTTTCAGAACATGGGCGAGAATGTATTACCTGAATCACCAACATGGGGCCTGCTTTCCATGCGGGAGAGGATTGAATCGTTTGGCGGCAAACTGATCGTTGCCTCACGACCTGGGGTCGGGACAGTCATTACTGCTGAGGTGCAGATATGAATATGCCTATGCGACTGGCTCTGGTGGATGACCATGCTATTGTCCGGGAAGGACTTAGAGCTCTGCTTGAGCAGAGTTCTTTTATTCAGGTCGTTGGTGAGGCGGCAACAGGTCGTGAATGTCTGTCCATGATTGAAAACTGGCGGCCGGATGTGGTGATTATGGATATCTCTATGCCCGATATCAATGGTATTGAGGCCACACGGCTTATAAAAGAGCAGTGGCCACGGATCAAAGTTGTTATTCTTTCAATGCATTCCACCGCAGAATATATCTATCGGGCCTTTGCAGCAGGCGCTTGTGGCTATGTGCTGAAGGATTCCATAGGCGAGGAGCTTCTCAGTGCCATTAAAGCTGCCCTTTCCAATAAACGCTATCTGAGCGCAATCCTGCAAGATGCCGATATTGCAATGAAATATTTATCCTCTTGCAGTTCACCTCTTGCCAGTTTAAGTAACCGTGAACGGCAGGTGCTGCAGCTTGTGGTCGAGGGCAATACCAGCGCCTATATCGCCCAACGACTTACCCTCTCCCCCAAGACTGTGGAGACCTATAGAAGCCGGATCATGCAGAAACTTGATTTGCACGACACTCCTTCCCTGGTGAAATTTGCCATTCTGCACGGCCTGACCTCCCTTGATTAATAAAGTTATCCCTGATTGTTGAAAGAGTCGTCTCTTCAATAATTATGGCAACATGTCATAGTTTCCCTACAGACTCGTTCAGGGCTTTATGCCATATTGATAAAAAAATATGTTATTCCATTTCTCAATTAAGCTCTGGAGTTTAAGGCGATTATGGCGGAACAACTTTTTGCATCATTTATTCTCGATCGAGAACAGGGGCTGGAAATAGCAATTGGCGCCGAAAGTGTCACCGAGGCGACGCCCATCACCGGCAATATTCAACCCTTACCTGCCAGTGTCCCTTTTCTGGAGGGAATCATGCATCTCCGTGATGCAGTTATTCCTATAATTAACTTGAAAAAACGGCTGGGACTGGGCGCAACCACGTACGACCAAGATGCCAAAATTGCGGTAGTCATGCTTGCCAGTCAGCGATTCGGACTCCTTGTTGATGATATCAGAGAAGTTCTACGTGTAGAAGAATCGCTGATCATTCCTGTTCAGCCAGCCCTGCAATCCACCGATTATATTATCTCCGACCTTATTACTCTTAAAGATCAGCAACGTACACTTGAAGTTCTTGATCTGAACAGGATCTTTGGTGATAGCAGTCTGCTTGTCTCTCAGTCTGCAAATTCCAAGGTCCAGACCGAGGCCTCCCGGATTCGAACCTATTCCAGGTATGTGATCTTTTCTGCAGATGGTCATGAATATGGGATTCCGGTGGAGAATTCTCGGGAAATAACTTTTCTCACTGACATCGATCCCACGTTCAAGACTGACTCTCTGGAAGGTGCCTTGCAATTGCGAGGTCATACCATTCCCATCATGAGTGCCGGGGCTCTTCTTAATGGCGGTAAGGTTGGCGAAAGCGAGAGTGAATTAAGCCGCATTCTGGTCATGTCTGCTGGTTCTCTTATTTTTGGGATGGTCATTGATGAAATTCTGGAGATTCTCACAGTGGTCAATGAAGATATCCTCCTGATGCCTGCAAGAAGTGAGCAGTCCGTAGTCGGTATTTATGAGCCTGAACCTGATCGGAATATTATGCTCCTTGACGTTGAAAACCTGATAGCCACTCAAGTCGAGCACCTTAAATCCATGGCTCGAATCAATACCGATGTCGATGAGGATGAAAAAGCTGCTGTGGCCAAGGCCAGGCACCTGATCACTGAGAACTGTTACCTTATATTTTCCATTGGTAAAAATTTTGCCCTAGAACTCAGGGATATACAGGAAATTATAGAGCGCGAACTGCTTATGTCTATTCCTGCGGTAAGGGGTTTTGACTCAGCAGTTTTTAATTTGCGAGGACAGATTATTCCGGTGATCGACCTTCGTCAGTTTTACGGTTACCCTCAACAGAAAAATGTGGGGAATAACTTCAAACTCATCATCTGCCGTGACGGTAAGCAGGTTATTGGACTGCAGGTGGATAGTATCACTACTATTTACAAGCAGGAGCAGTATTACCCAACACCATCATTAAACGCTCAGTTGCAACCAAAGAGAGATACTCTGGACCGTCTCATTGAATTTATTGGTGAAAAACAAATCACGGAACACGTTCTGGTTGTCAATACCCACAACCTGATCAACAATCACTTGCGATCGGATATATCATCTCCAAATCAGACCTTGAAAGACGAAGAGATTGAATTCATAGAAGAGTCATTTACTAACATTGAAATAAGGGGGTAACGTATGTCCAGTGTTTCATCAAACCCGACAACAATTGAAGATTCCTGTTTTTCCCTGTTGACGGAACCAAGCTATCTTGTCAATGACGATATGGGCATCACCTGGGCAAATGAGGCCTTTCTCAAAGAGTTTAATCTCAAGGCGAACCAGATTGACGGGAAGTTCACCTGCGAAGAGAGTTGTCTTACACAGCTCTGCGGTACCAAGGACTGCCCAGTAAACAAGGCGACACGATTGAAAAAGATGGCCGAGGGTGATGTACTGTATAACAATAACGGGAAGGTCTCCTGGTACCATTCCAAAGCAACTCCGCTGGCGGAAAAAGGTGGAACGCTGGTCACCATGCGTGACATCACGTCGACCAAAGAACTCCAGGCCAGGTTGCGTCAGATGGAGACTGATCTCAATGTCATTCCTACTCCCATCATGGAGATTGACGACAAGTTTACCATTACCTTCATGAACCCGGCAGGGGCATCCGTGGTTGGAAAAACTCCTGACGAAGTCGTAGGCAAGAAGTGTTATGACCTTTTCAAAACCCCCCATTGCAAGACGGAAAAGTGCGCCTGTGCACGAGCCATGAAGACCGACTCCGTTGTCACTGAGCAGACCATTGCCCGGCCTGCTGATGGAGTGATCATTCCCATCAGGTACACCGGTGCCCCCATCAAGGACGCCAAGGGTAATATCAAGGGCGCACTCGAATATATCCTTGATATCACCGAAGAGGCGAAACAGAAACAGGCGGCGGATGAGAAGATCAATAATCTCAATACCATCCCCACTCCGATTCTGGCCATTGACACCGATTTCACTATCACCTTCATGAATCCGGCCGGGGCAGCCGTGGCCGGGATGACTCCTGACGAAGTCGTAGGCAAGAAGTGCTATGACCTTTTCAAAACCCCCCATTGTAAGACGGAAAAGTGTGCCTGTGCACGAGCCATGAAGACCGACTCGGTGGTTACCGAATATACCATTGCCCGGCCTGCGGAAGGGGTGATTATCCCCATTAAGTACACCGGTGCTCCGATCAAGGATGCCAAGGGTAATATCAAAGGAGCACTGGAATACATCCTTGATGTCACCGAAGAGGCGAAACAGAAACAGGCGGCGGATGAGAAGATCAATAATCTCAACACAATCCCCACCCCGATTCTTGCCATTGACACCGATTTCAACATCACCTTCATGAATCCTGCGGGGGCGAGTATCGCAGGTATGACCCCGGACGAGGTAGTGGGCAAGAAGTGTTATGATCTCTTTAAAACTCCTCATTGCAAGACGGAAAAGTGTGCCTGTGCCAAGGCCATGAAGACCGACTCGGTGGTCACCGAACAGACCATTGCCCGGCCTGCTGAAGGGGTTATTATTCCCATCAGGTACACAGGTTCTCCCATTAAGGACGCCAAGGGCAATATCAAGGGGGCCCTCGAATATATCCTCAACATCACCGAAGAGGCGCAACAGAAACAGGCGTCGGATGAGAAGATCGAAAATCTCAATGCCATTCCTACGCCAATCATGTCCATTGATACGGATTTCAACGTCACCTTTATGAATCCCGCAGGGGCAGGGGTTGTTGGACTCAGTCCTGATGAGGCAATTGGTAAGAAATGCTATGATCTCTTCAAGACAGCTCACTGCCGGACGGAAAAATGTGCCGTAGGACGGGCCATGCGCGAAGACAGAGTCGTCAGCGAAGAGACCATTGCCAGACCTCAGGACGGGGCGATCATCCCCATCAAGTATACCGGGGCTCCGATCAAAGATGCCAAGGGCAATATCAAAGGGGCGTTGGAATTTGTCCTTGATATCACAGCAGAGGCCAGGCAGCGGCAGGAGGCCAACGAGAAGATTGAAAATCTTAATGTTATCCCCAATCCCATTCATGCCGTCGATCTGAATTTCGTCGTTACCTATATCAACCCTGCCGGTGCAGCTATGGCCGGAATGTCCGTGGAAGATGCTCTGGGAAAAAAGTGCTGGGATCTTTTCGGCAAGGATCACTGTAAAACTGAAAACTGTGGAATCCAGCGGGCCATCCGCGGCAACACCACGATCTCGGAACAGACCACCGCCCATATTAATGGTAAGGGGATCCCGATCAAGGTTACCAGTGTTTCTATTAAAGATGCCAAGGGCAATATAAAGGGTGGGTTGGAGTACATGGTGGACGTGACCTCGGAAGCAGCAGTGGGGCGGTTGATCAATGAGGCCTCATCCGAGGTGGAATCTCTGGTCTCCGACTCTTTGCTGAAAATGAGTGAGGCCAATCACTCCATTGACGCCATGAAACAGCTTATCGAACGGGAGGTCAATTTGCTGAGCGAGGCATCCTTTACGGTCGACGGTATGCTCAACTTTGCCAAAGAGATGGTGGAGCTCACCACTCAATCCAGTGAGATGGCAGCCGGTGTTGCCGGAGATGCTGAGCAGGGGAAGAAGGCAGGTGCAGATGCAAGCAAAAAGATGCTGGCCATCAATGAATCCATGGGCAGCTCGAATCAGATGGTTGCTAACCTGGTAAGTCAGCTTGAAAAAATCGGGGGATTTGTTGATATCATTAAAGAGATTGCTTCTCAGACCAATCTTCTGGCCTTTAATGCCGCCATTGAAGCAGCCCGGGCAGGAGATGCCGGCCGAGGCTTTGCCGTGGTTGCCGATGAGGTCCGTAAACTTGCGGAAAAATCATCCAAATCAGCAGTGGATATTGCCAATATAGTCAAAAAAGTGGAGTCCGAGTCCAAAGAGACCATTGTCGCCATGAAGGACGGCATGAAAATGCTTGGAGACGGCAGTGAAGTCATCAAGACAGCCCTTGATTCCATGGAAAAAATATCCACGGGTATTGTCACTATCTCCAGTTCTGTTGATGCACTGGACAAGAAGGCGGATATCCTCAGTGAGAATGGACAGGCCGTCAAGGTGCAACTCGGCAGCGTCGTCAGCTCTTCCCGCGAGAATAAGGAATCTACCAAGGCTGTCAATTTCTCCATTGATGGTACCATCGAGGCACTGAACAGGCTTAAGGCCTCAAGTACCGAGCTGAATAAGGCCGTCAGTGAAATGTAAGGAATTTTGTATGTAATTGTAAATTTTGAATGCCGTAATAGGCATAAGGAGAAAGTTGCGGCGCTTTACCTCTTTTATAGGGTTTGGCGCCGTAACCAATTTTGAGGGAATATGAGTCTTTATGGTGACAGGCTGTTTACCCGCAGGTTAGTCTTGAGAAAAATTCAGGAAATTGATATAGCCCTTATTGTCGCCTGGAGCCAATCGGAAAAGGCCTGCGGTGAATATCTGAGCCTAGGAAAACACGATGCAGAGCAGATGCGTCAGCAGATTCATTCCAGTGTCTTCTGGAGTGACAGGGAGAAGATGTTTCTGGTGGAGTTAAAAGAAGATGGGCGTCCCATTGGTACGGCCCATTACTGGCACTCCCCAGGAAGACGAAATACCGTCTCCATGGCCCTGAAAGTAGCCATCCCCGAAGAACGGGGTAGGGGGTATGGTACTGAGATTCAGAAATTCCTCATTATGTATATCTTTGAGCAGCTTCCGGTGGAGGCAGTTGAGATGCATACAGACATCAACAACACTGCTCAGCAGCGATGTCTGCAAAAACTTGGTTTTGAACTAATTGAATCACTGGTCTATGACGATCAGCAGAAAAAAAGGACAGGGCATCTCTGCCGACTGACCGCCGAGCACTACCAAGCACATCCCATTTATCAATTTCATTATGAGTAGGCTCGGTCTGGTTTTTGACAGCAGATATCTGCACCATGCGATTGCCAATCCATCGCTGGAAAATCCTGACCGGTTACGCAGTCTCTATCTGCACTTGCAGCAGGAAAAATACAACAAGAATACATGTCATATCTCGCCGCGGGAGGCAACCAGTACTGAAATCAGTATGGTGCACTCATTGTTTTATGTGGAACAACTCCGCGAACATGCCGTAAAATCTGATCCCTTCTCATACGACCGTGACACCTACCTGATGGAAGACTCTCTTCCTACGGCCAAGTTGGCGGCAGGTGGCTGCCTTGCCCTGGCAGAGCGTATCATGGAAGGTGAGCTGGATTACGGTTTTTCGCTTGTTCGCCCTCCTGGTCATCATGCGTCAGCAGGGAGGGGAATGGGCTTTTGTATTTTCAACAATGTTGCGATTACCGCAGAATATCTTCGCCGAAACTACGGCCTAAAGCGCATTCTTATTCTGGATTTTGATGTCCATCATGCCAATGGCACTCAGGATATATTTTATGACACCAACGAGGTTCTTGTATTTTCCATTCACCAGAAGGGAATCTTTCCTTTCACTGGTGACGCGGATGAGATAGGGACGGAGGCGGGAGTTGGATATACGGTAAATCTCCCTGTCCATCCTCAGTTTGGTGACAAAGAATATACCTATCTTCTCGGTCGTTTGCTTCAGGGCCTGGTAGAGCAATACTTGCCTCAGTTTATCCTGGTGTCCGCTGGTTATGATGCTCATGTCGATGACTCGATCAGCGGAATACTTTTGAGCACCCAGTGGTATGCCACGGTGACTCATCTTCTTCGGCGATACGCCTTCGAGAGTTGCAACAATCGCCTGCTTTATGTCATGGAGGGAGGTTATAACTCTGTGTCCTTGGAAAAATCAGTAATAGCGACTATTGACGCCATGCTCCAAAAAGATTTTGACAGACCAGGTATCCTGTCAGTCCCTCGAGCTGAGAAGATCCTGGTTGATCATCCTTTACGAAAATATTGGACCATTTAATGTGCTGAGTTTGCATAATAAAGTCTAAAACATCATGAACATACCAAACCTCGACAATACCACCCTTAAAACCATCTTCCCGGAATGCCGTCAATGTGGAACCTGTTGCAAACGATACAAAAAAGTACTGCTCCATGGGGATGAGGTGGAATTTATAAAAAAGATGGGGGGCTATGTCGGAATTGATGCCACTCTGCGTCAACTTCGGGAAAAACCTCTGAGCCAGCTTGTCGAAGAAAACAAAGAAAAGGGCAAGGTCTACATGATCCATCCCGATGATAAGGGCTGCGTTTTCCTTCAGTGCCGCAATGGATTATACTACTGCAAAATCTACCACTATCGTCCCCTTTCCTGCCAAGGGTTTCGCTGTAACTTGGCAGACAGCAGTTTCTTGGATCTCTTCGGCGGCGATGCCACTGGCCTTCTAGGTCTGAACAGTTTTGGCCTGGCGTTTAAAAAAGGGTAAGTCCACGATTAATTAACTGAGGTTGTGGAGCTGTTTTTGTCTTCTTGTCATTGCTATTCTCTTTTTTCTCATCAGTCAGCTCTCTTCTTGCTTCTCCAATGCTGTTAGGGGTATAGTATCATTTTTACGGTTTTCCCTTATCAGGATTCCCCTATCAAGGGAAAGAGGAGTTTGTCATGCAGGATCTTACAAAATCACAAAAAGCACGTCTTGCCATTCACACTTTTAAAACCCTGGCTGATGCCCTGACCTTGCGGGGTAACTATAAACCTTCTGGTAAAACCGGAGAAAAACTGGCGGAATCATTAAAACTGTTTTCTCCGGAGATTTATGGGTCCATGAGCGATCTTCGCGTTGTGGAGCTGCAGGGACTTGAGTATGTGATTGACAGGATGCCAAAGGGGATCGAAAATTGCAATCGCATTATCCTCACCGGCCATGAGGACTTTCAGAATACCTCGTTTGAACAGGTCATTCCCTTGAAACGTCGGCGGTTATCCTATGTCGTCTCTGAAAAGGAGATCTGTTTTGTCATTACCAAGGGTCTGACCGAAGTGTACGATATCCTGACTCATATCACTTTTTTGAATATAGAGGCCCAGAAGATCCAGCAGCAGATCTGCGATAAGGAAGGAGGAACCTGTTCCGAATGGCATGATCTGGGCAAGGCCGCGCAAGGAGAATTGGTGCTTGAGGGGGCGGTCCTGGATCAGGCCATCTGGAATCTTTCGATTATCCTTGGCCGTACCTATAAAGAGACGCGGGCAACCTATGAGAGTATGAATAAGACACATCATGGTCAGCGATATAATAATGGTTTATTTTCTATTATTTACGCGATGGGAGAACGTATTATCAGTGAACATAAATCAGCTGATGAGCATCTGACCATTTATTTCACTCCGTCACTACAAGATATGATCGGACATCATCAATATGCAACAGCTTGGGCGCAGGCGGTGAAAAACCATATTTATGAACGGGGGCTTCATGAGCGTCCTCTCCATATCATCAGCGCCAATATGCATTCGGTGAAAAATGTCTTGTATGGCGCTGGAGCCTTGAGGAAAATGGGAGAGAGTATTCCCGCCAGTCTTTATGATATGATCCCCACCCTGAAGGGAAAGGAAGAAGAGGTGGACACCTTAGCTCAGCAATATGGATTTTCCTTCCTGCCTGATCTTTCAGGGTCGAATATTGATGTCATGATCATTGATGCGGCAACAATTGATAGTAACAGCCTCCATCCTGATCTGTCCATTGACCCTGATTATCTCCAGAAAGAAAAGCCGGTGATTGTGGTCATGGATTATGCCTTTGGCACCCAGGCCTTTGACGTTATGGATGAACTGTTGTGTCCCTGTCATTTCGAAGAAGAAACGATCATCTTTCGCATTGAGTCAATTTCCATAATGGGCAAGGCGGGTATCCTGCCCGGGAAAAAGGGGGATATCATGCTGGCCACAGCCCATGTTATGGAAGGGACGCCCCATAACTACATTGTGGCTAATGATTTGAGAGCTGAGGATTTTGAAGGGAAGGCGGTGGTCTATGTGGGGCCGATGGTGACGGTTCTCGGGACCTCTCTGCAGAATCGTGATATCCTGGAGCGTTTCTATAGCTCCAGCTGGAAGGCGGTGGGGCTGGAAATGGAGGGGGGGCATTATCAGCGTGCTATTAATGCCGCGGTTATTCAAGGGCATATCTCTTCCCATATCCGGATTCGTTATGCTTACTATGCCTCGGATAATCCTCTGCATGGAGGACAGACCCTGGCCGCTGGTTCTTTGGGGCTGGAGGGGATCGTTCCCACCTATCTTATTACTAAGGTTTTAGTGCAGAAGATTCTCAATCCACCCGGGGATCGAAGATGCGTTTTATGAAAGGACAGCGTCTTGCCCTGGTTTCCCCGTGGGTGTTGGCTGCTGCCTGTGCTTTACTGTCGTTGATCATCGGGGTCTTTGCTGTCAATAATTACCAGCGTGAAAAAAGGCTGATGACCGATGTCCTGCTTGAGCGTGGAATGACCCTTATTCGCTTTGTGACCTCCGGCGCCCGGGCCTCATTTCTCGATGGCGCAAGGGAAGGTCTGGTGCCTGTGTGGCAATGGTCGGAAAATGTGCAGGAAATCCTGGGTCGTGCTGCTGAACATCCGGGTGTGCATTTTCTGGCCCTGGTCGATTCTTCGGGAAAGATCGTTGCCACTTCGGCTTCTGCAGAGGTCGATACTCGTATCGATAAAGAGACTCTTGAGTTTATTGGCTCAATTGATCAGAAAAGTCATGATCAGGGCAGATTTCGTTATCGTATCGGTGGACGTGATAATTCCACAGCCTTTCAGGTAGCAGCTCTTTTTGTTCCTATTGGCCAAAGGCCAATAGGGTTACAGGGTGGGCCGCCAATGGATGGATCGAAACGTGGTGGCCAGGGAATGATGGGGCGAATGATGAGACATCATTTATTTCCCCCGGAATGGATTGACGAGTTGGAACGGGTGAGTCAACAAAAATATATTATTTTGGTGGAGCTTGATCTGGAGCAATTTAACAGGGCGGTCAGACAGCAGCTTCTCCAGATTGTGATTCTTTCCGTTGTCCTCCTCCTGGTTGGAGTCGGTGGCTGGCTGTCTCTATTGACCCTTGAAGGGCTAAAGGGATCACAGAGTAGATTGAGCCGAATCAAGGCCTTTCGTGATATCCTTATTTCTTCTCTACCGGTAGGATTGATTGTCACCGATAGCGAGGGAAAGATTCTTCTCTGCAATCAGTTTGCTGAACAGATGGCTTCGGTGGTTGAGAATGAGGTGGTGGGTGCTGTACCTGAAAGTGTATTGGCACCTGCACTGGCACAGGCCCTTGATGATCAGCAAATAGCGACTGCCGGCCCAGTGCAAAAGGAGATTCTTCTGACCGATGTCAAGGGGGAGATGCGAACCCTTCAGCTGCACAGCCGGTCTGTTGTTGATAGTGACGGTACTTCCGCCGGTGTTATGCTCCTCATTCAGGATCTGAGTCAGGTGAAATCTCTGGAAGAGGAGTTGCGCCGTAGTGAGCGGTTGGCTGCCCTTGGCAAGATGGCTGCGGGTGTTGCCCATGAACTGAGGAACCCATTGAGTTCCATCAAGGGGCTGGCTATTTTACTGAAATCCAGATTCCAGGAAAAGAGCAGCGATCAGGAAACGGCAGACATCCTGGTGCAGGAGGTGGAGCGCTTGAACCGCAGTATCGGTGAATTGCTCGATTATGCCCGTCCCCAGAAATTAAACAAAGACAATATTCGCCCCGAAGAGGTGGTGCACAAAGCGGTATCGCTCATCCGCATTGATGCGGAATCAATGGGGGTAATGGTGAAAGTCCTGATGGAAGACAATCTTTCTTTGCTGTCGGCCGATCAGGATAAGCTCAATCAGGTTTTTCTTAATCTCTTCTTGAATTCCATCCAAGCCATGGAGCAGGGTGGACAATTGGACATTCAAGTCATGAAGCAGGGCAGGAATATTCTCTTTACAGTCAAAGATACAGGCTGCGGCGTGAACAAAGAAGATCTGTCTCGCATCTTTGACCCTTATTTTACCACAAAACCGGAAGGTACCGGCTTAGGGCTTGCCATGTCCATGAAGATCATTGAGGAACATGGCGGGACCATGACCTTTCAGAGTGAACCGGATCTGGGAACAACCGTTGTTGTCACTCTTCCCTGTAAGTAGCTTTTGATAAAGTCATATTCTGGCCATTTCCGCAGAATATGTGCATATTTGATGTATAGAACATAGCGATTACCCCTCCGGTTATGACGGTTTTTATGAGAAACTATCTAACCACAGAGGAGCAATGCTTCTTCAGGCTATCCGAGTTTTTGCAGATAAATGAAGCTTTTGAGCTTGTCGAGCTTGCTGTGTATCTGTAAACGGCTCCTCTCTTAATGGACTCCTCCCTTGATGATGGCTGGTAGAAACATCGGCCATGGGAATTTCTTGAAGGTATCGGAGATCTTTAAGATCACGATATCCTCGTTGAGGCCTACGCTATGAGCATGCAGCGGGCTGCCCCAGGTGGCATTGCTGGAACCTGTTATATAGACATTTCCGCTTCCGTCAACGATTAAACCATAACCATAATCAGCAACAGATACAGCGCCGTAGAATGTATTTCCCTGGAGTATTCCTGAATTAGCAAGCTTTAAGGCCACAATGTCAGTGCTGCCACTATAAGCATGCAGTGGGCTGCCCCAGGTGGCATTACTGGAACCTGTTACATAGACATTTCTATTTCCATCAACGGCTATGTTATAACCATTATCAATAGATAGCGAGCCGTGGAAGGTGTTCCATTGTAATGCCCCAGAAGTGTTAAGCTTGAGGACCGTGATTTCACCCTGTCCACTTCCATTAAAAGGATTAACAGGACTGCCCCAGGTGGCCTTACTCGTACCTGCTACATAGGTATTCCCGCTCCCGTCAACGGCTATACCATAGCCTTTATCGTCATATGTTCCAGAACCGTAGAAGGTGTTCCACTGTAACGCTCCTGTATCGTCAAGCTTTAAGATCATGATGTCAGCTGTAGCTCCTGCACTATGAGCATGCAGCGGGATACCCCAGGATGCATTGCTGTAACCTGTTACATAAACATATCCGCTTTTGAGGGCTATACCATTACCATAATCAGTGGATGTAGAGCCATAGAAGGTATTCCACAGCAGGTTGTTTCCTGAACTGTCAAGCTTGAAGACAACGATATCAGCGTTACCCCCTCCACCATGGGGATTAAGCGGGCTGATGCCCCAGGTGGCAACACTGATACCTGATATATAGATATTCCCGTCTCCGTCAACAGCTATGCCAAGGCCAGAATCAGTAGACGCAGAGCCGTAGAAGGTGTGCCACTGGTATGCCCCTGAACTGTCAAGTTTGAGAATCACGACATCAAAGCCTGAATTATGGGCATGCAGCGGGGCGACCGGGCTGGCCCAGGAGGTATTACTCTGACCTGTTACATAAACATTCCCGTTTCCGTCAATGGCTATGCTATTGCCATAATCACTATTTGCAGAGCCATAGAAGGTATTCCACTGCAATGCTCCTGAGCTGTTAAGTTTTAAGACCACGATGTCAGTACTGTCAGTATAAGGATGCAACGGGTTGCCCCAGGTGGCATCGCTGGAACCTGTTACATAGACATTTCCGTTTTCGTCAACAGCTATGGCAAGGCCAGAATCAGTAGCTGTAGAGCCGTAGAAAGTGTGCCACTGATAGGTTGGATCGATAATCAGTTCATGATCCTTGTTGTATGCTCCAGTTTTAAAGCCAATTTTCCCGTCTTGTATCTCATATGCCACCTGGACTGCTTTTTTTCGGCCATCCACAATCTGCCAAGCCACTGGCATTGACTCGGTAATATAGCCTTGCCGGGTGGCAAGTTTGATCTTGAGCGACCCGTCTTGCTGCAGTTCGGTGTCGGCGTTATATCTCAACCTGATATCAGCAACATCAGCCCCGGGTTGAATGAAATAAGTGCTTTCGGCAATCCCCGTTTGCACCGCGTCATAGTGAAGGGTTATCCCGTCCCAAAGATCCTGGTATTCGACCCGTTGCAGATTGGCAAGCGTGTCTTCACGGTCTGGTGTTAATGCAATATTATCCTGGTGCCGATTTGTGTTATCTGCGGCGACAGCCTGCGGGACAATAGTATGGGCGCCAAGAAATTCTACGCTTAAAAAACCAGCCGTATTCACAAGGTACGCCTTGTCCGGCTTGAACCCCATGACATGAGTTCCAGCCCTGAATTGTAAGAGATCATTTTCCACCGGCAGGGGTCGGTTTTTTACTCCACTGTTCGCATTGGCCATATCAGCCATCAAGGCACAGAACATCGCCATCAACATGAGAAGCCAAATAGAACCTTTAATCCGCTTGTTTTTCATGGTTTTTCCCCCTGTTTTGTTTTTTACCTTTGCCGCAGAATTTGTGCACTATTGGATAGACAAAATAAGTAATGGTGCTCCATCGGCTATGTTGAGAAATTGTCCAGCCCACACCGGAGGAGCAAGGTGTATAAAGACTCTCCTCTTTTATTGGACTCCTTTGGTTATGGCTGGTAAAAACATCGGCCAGGGAAAGTCCTTCAGGAAAGATGCAGAAATTTCTTTCTGCTCATCCATGGTCACCGTGCAAACTCCTGTCCCTGTACAGCCACCGCCTGTCCATCCGGTAAAGATGCTGCCGGTAGCTGGAGTGGCTGTGAGGGTGACATCGGTTCCAAAGTTATAATCCTCGGAACAATCCGTGCCGCAAATAATACCGGATGGGCTGCTTGTCACCGTGCCGATGCCAGTTTTATTGATCGTGAGGGGATAGCTGTTAAGGGTAAAGGTTGCAATAACGGTACAGTCTGAAGTAACGGCATTTGTGGTGTAGGTGGTGCCATCTAGTGTTCCGCCGCAGGTGCAGCTGACACTGGCGGTGTAGTTGGTGTCAGGGGTGACGGTAAATGTGGTTGTAGTTCCATGATTTACAGTTTGGTCATTTGCTGGGCTAATTGAGCCGTTGGGTCCTGCCGATGCGCTAACAGTGTAGGTATTGATAGCAAAAGTAGCGGTACAGGTTGTGTTTGCATTTATGGTCACTATACCATCATCGCAGTCTGCATCTCCGCTCCAGCCGGTGAAGGTAGAACCTGCATCTGGGGTGGCGGTAAGGGTGACGATTGCGCCAGATGCATAGTTCCATGCATTCCCTCCGGCGCATTCGTTATTGACACTTGTGGCGGTTACAATACGCAAATAGGGGCGCTTGCCAATTTCTGAGTCAGAGCTATGGACATAAAAAGCAACAGATGCATTGTTGCACCCAATCGTTGGAGAAGAAATTTCAATCCCATAATTTGGAATGCTACCATCTTTCCATTGTTGATAAAGATCTGTAATTTCATACTCTCGAGCTCCAAAGTCATTAGGGAAGGTAATATTGATTGGGCCATAGGCTGGCGTTGTGCTGGCAGTCGGGTTATTTGTCAAGCTGACAGTATTTTCACTCCATGAAGAGGTTAGGGGATAAAAATAAAAATCAGCGTCACAGTTTGAATAACAATATGTGTCATGAGGATAATGGGTAACTCCGAGATAAACATGTTCCACAGTGGCTGGTAACGAAGCCAAATCAAACTGAATGAATGCGTCACTGTTACATTCGTTACAGGTAGTTATGGGAGCAGCATAAATAGCAGTGCCGTCACCATTATTGTAGCCGGGGTTGCTGCATGTTCCGCCGAAGGCATCTTTTCCAGCCAGGCTTGTACCGGTATCTGTTCCATCGTTTATTCCGGGTTCTGGGCGGGAAATACAATCTATGCTTGCTGTGTCGCTGGTTATAGTTCCGCTGCCATCACCCGCTTTCCCTGGAGTCATGATATACTTCTGGATTGTAGTTATGCTGAAGGTATCAGTTGCTCCGCCAATATCGAGGCTGAGGTTTGTGGTTGTCGCATAACTGCTTGATGATGTCTGTCTGACGGTAACCGTATCGTTATTATTGACTGTGCTGGCAGTAGAGGTCCAACTGTCGCCGTTGATCTGGTATTCGCAATTTGTACCGGTACAGGATGAAATGCTTATGTCTGCCGGACTGTTGATACCGCTTACGGTGATCGTATTAGAAAGAGTAAGAGTATTTACCGCCCCACCTGTCTGGTCAGTGAAGGTAAAGGCGTCAGGGGTCGTGTCAATATCGCACGTCCCGGCGCTGCCGGCATTGTAAATTGCCGCAATTTCCTCAGCTGAAAGGGTGCGGCTGTAGATTGCCATTTCGTCGATGAGGCCACCAAATGGATATGTGCCGCATGTTCCCGCAGCACCAAATTTAAGAGGAACCTCATTCTCTGAACCTAAAGAACCTAATCTGCTTGCGGCTAACTTGCCGTTTACATACAGTTTTAGTGTGGTTTCGTCAGAAGTTCCGGCAATATGGGTCCAGGTGTTGAGCGGCAGGTCTGATTCCTCTCCAGTTGTGCAGATCTGAGTTGCATTGCCTCCGAAACATAACCCGGTGTTAAAGCCAGAATCCAAAGCTAGCTGATAATTAAAGTAAGTACAGTCGGTACGTTTTGAAAAGATATGTTGAGTTGCTGATGTACTTGTTCGATATACCCATAGATCAAAACTCATTGGCGAAGCAGGAGGGAAACTCAGGCTTGCATTATGCGGCACTTCAACATAAGCATCCACTCCATCCAGGCTGAAGGCCTGATCGACCTTACCTGCGGCATACGTTGTACCATTTTGCACGGTGCCGTTATTAGTACTCACGCTGTCATCGGCATTATTTTCTGCCTTCCACCATGCTGCCATGTTAGTGGGAGGCGGAGTGCAGGAGCGGCACTTTCCGGCACTGCCGGCGTTGTAGATGGCGGCTATTTCCTCGGCGGTAAGGGCACGATTGTAGAGTTCCAATTCATCGATCATCCCATTAAAAAAAGTATTTGCGTAATCTCCGAACCCTCCGACCTGAAATGGAATTTCACCTCCGCTATATGTGGTGGTCGTGCCTTGATGATCCAGTACCCCATTGATATATATATTTACATTTCCTGCATCAAAGCTGGCTGCTACATGAACAAACGTGTTGTTGGAAATTGAGGCTGTTGAGTCAACCATTGCTCCGGCATTCCCAAATGCTATTTTGCCATTAGAGCGTAAATCCAATTGATATCCTCCCGGCATACCGGCTAAGACCACGATGTCGCCCGGTAATACGGTTGCCTTTATCCAGGCGCCGATTGTGAAAGCCGCAGGGAATTTCTGGCTGGTGAGATTCGGTATGTTCACATAATCATCCTCTCCATCCAGACTGAATGCCTGATCGACCATGCCTGCGGCATACGTTGTACCATTTACCAACGTGCCGTGGTTGGCGCCGACCATATCGAGGGCGTTATTGTCTCCGCCCAGCCAGGAGAACATTCCTGAAGGAGGCGGGGTGCATATATTGGGCCCGATAAACTTGCCGACGGCAACAGGATGTGATCCCACCGGGATAGTGGCAACAACGGTATTCGTGACAGTGTCTATGGCCGAGACAGTGTCGCTATAATGATTTGCCACATAGACATGACTGCCGGAAGGTGTAATCGCCAAACCATAGGGATAACTTCCCACGGGGATGGCACCAGCAACGGTATTTGAACTTGTGTCGATGAACTGGACAGTGTTGTTATTACTGTTTGCCGCATAAACAAGGCTGCCGGAGGGATTGACTGCCAAACCGGCAATAGTAATACCGCCCAGAGGAATCGTGCTGACAACGCTGTTTGTGTTTGTATCAATGGCCAAAACATTGGATTCATTATAGTGTGCCACATAGGCATGATTGCCTGATGGGGTGATGGCTATCATCCAGGGAACATCCCCGGTAGAGACTGGGGCGGGATCGGTAATGACAGTGTTGGTGCTTGTATCAATTACCGAAAGGGTATCAATGGCATTGTTTGTCACATAGACGCAGCTGCCGGCGGGGTTGACGTCTATACCAAAAGGACCAGCTCCCACCGGGATGGTAGCCGTAACGGTATTTGTGTTGGTGTCTATTGCCGAGACGGTGTTGCTTAGCCAGTTTGCCACATAGACGCGGCTGCCGTTAGGAGTCACTGTGATACCATAAGGGTTTTCGCCTACTGTGATTGTGGCAATGACGGTATTGCTTGATGTGTCCAGGACGGAAACGGTGCCGCCGTTAAGGTTTGTTATATAAACCCTTGTGCCTGTAGGATTGACTGCTACGCCAAAAGGACCATTTCCTACAGCGGGGGTCGCGACAACAGTGTTGGTGCTTGTGTCTATAACTGAGACTGAGTTACTGTAGTGGTTTGGAATATAGGCAAAGGACGCCGCCAGTACCTGGGGCAGCAACGCTCCCGTCATAAACAAAAACGTCAGGGTTAATGTTGTAAAAAAGCTGCTGCCGGTTCTCTTCATTTTTATTCCTCCTCGTTATGTCTGTTGGTTTATAGTTCTGTAGCCTTTTAACTTGTTTATTAAGTGCGAATGTGCGTTACCCTGTTGTCATTATTCTGGCAAGTCAGTTCAGCTGAGGGTTGGACGACTTGTGATCATCTTGTGGCGGTGGGGACGGTGGCGTCAGGCATGTCTTTAGTCTGACTACAAGTGCTTTGATCCCCTGCCATATCTTGGGCAGCAACCATATGGCCAGGAGGATAAACAGGAAGAAGAGTCCTATAAAGGTCATGGGGTGATAGAGTGCGGTCCAGAGTCCGGCGACAACGGCCACGTCTTCCAACAGTGAGGCGGTCCAGTTGCTGAAGGGTTCAGGAGAGGTGTTGATCAGGATTCGTGAGCCGGCCTTGAGGGAATGGGTGGTGGCGGAGACAGTCCCGCCCAGGATTCCGGCCACGATGACGACGGCTGGATTTACCTCGCCCACGGCCCCAGCCGCCAACATGACACCAGCCGGAATGCGGATAAAGGTGTGAATGGTGTCCCAACCGGTATCCACCCCCGGAGTCTTGTCGGCAAAAAATTCTACAGCGTACATCAGGGCGGCCGCACCTACCACCAGAGGATTTTGCAGTATCTGCAACTGTTCGGGGAGAACAATGTTACCAGTCAGTCCCAGAAAACCAAGAACCCCGATGGTTGCGTAGAGATTGATCCCGGCGGCCCAGGCAGTGCCCATGGTCAGGGCGATGGTGGCGATGAGTTGCTGGTAGGCATCCATTCTCTAACCTCCTTTATTATTTCTTCGCTGTTTTTACCCCTGATTCTGACATTCGGTGAAATGGTCGTTAAGAAACTCACAATCTTTAGGGGAGAGGTCGAACTTGATCTCGACCTGATGGAGCAAGGAAATTCGACTTTTTTCTGGATGTTCCTTGATGAGTTCAGAAAAGGCGCAGATGGCCTTTTTCATCTTGTCTCCAGGGCGTTGGGTCGGTGAATTGGCAGCCATTTTTTGAGTTCCTTCTTATCTGGAAATGGGTCTTAAAATTACGCCAGCCAGTGGCGGCACGGTGATCCGTGTATGGAAAGGGGCCTGAGCAAAGGGTTCGGCAAGAGGCTGGTAGATTGTGGTATTACTCTCATTATTGCCGGCGTTGCTGCCACCAAATTTTTCGCTGTCCGAACAGAAGATTGCCTCATACTGGCTGTCGGTCGGCAGTCCCAGCTTGTAGTCATAATGAGTCTGCGGGGTGTAGTTGAACAGGCAGACCAGGTGGTCGGCGCGGTTCTTGCCATAACGGACATAGGAAATGATAGAATTCTGCCGGTCTTCCAGATCAAGCCATTGAAATCCTTCAGGGCTGAAATCCAGTTGCCACAAGCTGGGATTTTCCTTATAAAACCGATTCAGTTCCGCAACGAAGGTCAACATCTGAGAATGAAGTGGATTTTCGTCCAGAAGATGGAAATCCAGGCTTCGTTTACAGTTCCACTCCGCCCATTGTCCGAATTCACTGCCCATAAAGAGCAGTTTTTTTCCTGGATGCATCCACATGGTGAGGAAGAGCAGGCGCAGATTGGCAAACTTCTGCCACAGATCTCCTGGCATTTTGTCGAGAAGCGAGCGTTTGCCATGCACTACTTCGTCGTGGGACATGGGGAGGATGAAATTTTCAGAAAAAGCATAGATGATGGAGAAGGTGAGGATGTTATGGTGGAATTTCCTGTATAGAGGGTCTTTGGTAAAATAACTGAGAATATCGTTCATCCAGCCCATGTTCCATTTGAAGCCGAAACCAAGCCCACCGATATCCGCTGCTTTGGAAACTCCGTAAAAACTGGTTGATTCTTCCGCTATCATCAAGGTATTAGGGTGGCGATCATAAATAATGGAGTTAAGATGACGAATAAACTCAATGGCCTCCAGATTCTCTCTACCACCATAGGCATTGGGGATCCATTCCCCTTCTTTGCGTGAATAATCGAGATAGAGCATGGAGGCCACGGCATCGACCCGAAGTCCGTCAATGTGGTATTTGTCCAACCAGAAGAGGGCATTGGCTATCAGGAAATTGCTCACCTCACGGCGGCCATAGTTGTAGATAAAGGTCCCCCATTCCTGTTGCTCGCCTTTTCTCGGGTCTTCGTGTTCAAACAGGGAGGTGCCGTCAAAGCGGCCCAGGCTGTGCTCGTCTTTGGGAAAATGGGCCGGGACCCAATCAAGGATTACCCCAATTTTGTTCTGATGACACTGGTCAACAAAGTACATGAAATCTTCCGGCGTCCCGTAGCGGCTGGTCATACTGAAGGGGCCTGTCACCTGATAGCCCCAGGATTCATCCAGCGGATGCTCCATTACCGGCATCAGTTCAATATGAGTGAATCCCAGCTTCTGGACATAGGGGATGAGTTTGTCGGCCAGCTCCCTGAAGGTGAGAAATCGTTCAGGATCCTCCGGGTCTCGTTGCCAGGAACCTGGATGAGCCTCATAGATAGCCATGGGCTGGTCATAGGGTGAAATGACGTTTCTGTCCTGCTGCCATTGTTGGTCTTCCCATGTATAGTGATCCAGAGGGCGGACAATGGAGGCGGTCTTAGGACGCAGTTCGCCGTAGAACTGGAATGGGTCGTTCTTTTCCAGGATCGCCCCCTGCTGGGTACGGATCTCAAATTTATAGAGTTCGTCTTCACCAATCCCCGGCAGAAACAGCTCCCAAATTCCAGAACCTCCCAGGCTGCGCATGGCGTGTACCCGTCCGTCCCAGCTATTGAAATTTCCCAGAACAGAGACGCGGGCGGCAGACGGTGCCCATACCCGGAAAATGGTACCGGCAATTCCGGAACGACTGGTCATGTGGGCACCCATGTGGTTATAGAGTTCATAATGGGTGCCGAAATTAAAGAGATAGCGGTCCTGCTCGTCGAGTGCCGGCAGGAAACGGTAGGGATCATTGACGGTGTGAACTGTTCCGTCAAAATAGGTGATCTCGAACCGGTAATTGTAGGGATCAAGGTCGATGTCTTTAAAAGTAGCTCGCTCCAGTTCCAGCTCATAGAGGCCTTCGTCGCAGGTCTTTTTCATAGGCAAGGAAAAAGTCTCGGTGAGCAGGGTAACGGAGGCGGCATGGGGCTGAAAGGTGCGAATAACAACCGTCTGTTCTTCGGACCCTGAAAAGTGAACGCCAAGAAATTGGAAAGGGTCATGATGGGTTGCGTGGATTATTTTATCCAGCTGTTCTTTTATTTCGTTCATAATAGATTTTTTTGGATGTCGGGTGTAATTGATTTGGATTTGGGGTAATGTGCAAAAGTTATGGAGCTGTTGTGCAATAGTCTTTCTCGTTTCATCGAGGACGCCCCGAAGGAAGCACTATTGGAGTGTGAAGAGCTACCGGTTTCTTGTGCTGTTTTTGCTCTCTGAATAACGATAGTATGTTTTTCAATAAAGGATGGCTCTTGCAAAACAACGCCTGAATTTTTTTATTTTTTTTATAATACATCGAATGGGAAGAATTGAACAGTAATGAATCAAGAGAATAATGCCATAATTGACACCTTGACCGGTTCGTTTCTCGTCTCCACTCCCCGGATGCCTGATCCGCGCTTCAGTGAGCAGGTTCTTTATGTCTGTGCCCATAGTCATGAGGGGACAATGGCTTTGGTGATTAATCAGCCGAATCCATTTCTGACCATGGACGAAATCCTGATGGGCGCCAATCTCTCAGTGCCTGGGAAAAAAATGCCGTCGGTCTATAATGGAGGGCCGGTTGAGCCGATGACAGCCTGTATTCTGTTTAGTTCTGAGTATCTGGCTGAGCACCAGTTAGCGGTCAGCTCAACGATATCCCTGAGTCGCGAGGCCAGGCTCCTTGAAGATATTGCCAAAGATCAGGGGCCGGAGAAATATCTTTTTCTTTTGGGGTATGCCGGCTGGGGACCAGGCCAGTTGGAACAGGAGCTGATGGCAGAAGGTTGGTTGGTTGTTCCTGCGGATGATGCCATTATTTTTGATATTCCCGATGAAGAAAAATGGCAGCGGGCGGCACTGTTGTACGGAATAGATATTTCCACCTATGATGATGTGGTGGGGAATGCGTGAGGAAATCTTGATTTAACAAGTATGGCTTACAGATTGAAGAGCCCAGAGAGGCCGCAGGATAAAAAATGGATGAGATGAAACAGATATTTGAGTGTCAGCGTTGTGGCTATTGCTGTCAGGGCGAGACAACCGTCTCGCTTGACGAGAATGATCGGCAGCGCATGGTTCAGGCCCTGGGCTTAAGTGAAGACGAGGTGCGGGAAAAATTTTGGCGCGTGACTGGTAATGTCACCCAGATGAAAATTGTGGATGGTCATTGTATCTTCTATGATAATGGCTGCACAGTCCATACCGGACGCCCCTGGCGTTGCGGACAGTGGCCGCTGCATCCCTCGCTGCTGACCGATGAAAACAATTTTGCAACCATCAAAGAATCCTGTCCAGGTATGAATCAGCATATTTCATATGAGAAATTCTGTCGTATTCTCAGATCGATAACGGAAGCACAGGGAACCGTTAAGTGCTGAAAATGCTGGCTGGACGTGAGTCATGAGACTAGAACTGCTGCTTCTGGGGAAGACCAAGGATTCGTATCTGGCAGAGGGGATTGCCGAGTTTACCAAACGGCTGCAATACTATACAAAAGTCTCGGTAAAATGCATCCAGCACAAAAAAAAATCCCAATGGAATGAAGAACAGGAGAAGGAGGAGGATGGCCGCCTGCTCCTCAGTCATGTCCCTGCCGGAGCCCTGAAGGTGATCCTTGATTTTCGTGGCCGCCAGTTTACCTCAGAAGGTCTGGCTGAGCAGATTGGCCAGTGGGAACAACAAGGAGTCAAGCAGGTGAGTCTGCTTATTGGCGGGCCTCTTGGTCATTCAAAGGAAATGGTGGCCCGGGCTGATCTCCTGCTTTCCTTGTCAAAGATGACTTTTACCCATGACATGACACGGCTTTTTCTTCTGGAACAATTGTACCGCGCCTATACCATCAAGGCCGGAGAAAAGTATCACAAATAAGAGAGTCGGGTAGCAGCCTGGGTACTATTTGGAGAGTCCGGTCAGGTACACATCAAAGCGGCTGTTTTGCATCTCCACGACATGAGATGGTCGTCTGGCGTTGAGCTCAAGGGCGCCCTTAGGTCGTTTGACCACCACCCGGTTGGTGGCAATCTGGAGTGCGCTCTCCAAAAGGGCTGCAGCATCCTGATCATCGCCCACAAGTGCGCGGATGATCCGCATCTCTTTTTTATTGAGAGCGGATTTGTGGCGATGGGGGTACATGGGGTCCAGGTATATGGTGGCGGGTTGCTCGGGAAGAGTGGTGATGATTTCACCGGAATTACCGATGAGGAGCTCGAGGCGTTGGACGACGATATCCCTGGTTGCCGGATGAGTGGCAGCCCGTTGCAGTCCGTCGTCAAGCAGTGCCCCGATCACAGGAGATCGTTCGATCATGGTGACCTTGCAGCCAAGGCTGGCCAGAATAAAGCCGTCAATGCCAAGTCCGGCGGTGGCATCGACAATGCTTGGCCGCCAGCCTGATTTCAGGCCCGCGGCCCGGGCCAGAGGTTGATGGATGCCACCACCATGGAGACGGCGATATCCGGTGTTGCCATGCACAAAATCTACATACAGGGTTGTTGTATAGCGCTTTGTCTCGGGGCTGAGGTTTTGCAGCTCCAAGCCCTTTGCAGTATAGACCAGTAAAAACTGATAGTTGCTGACGGCTGTGCTGTCCTCTTTAGGCTGCTTGCCGTTAGGGTAGAGGGATTCTGTCAGGGCTTGTGCCTTGAGCTGGAGTGCTTTGTCATCGTCCGGGGCACTGGTCACAGCCAGAGAAATGGTCATCCCTGTGGGGTAAAAGTGGTCAGTCATGGGTACTCTGAAGTGTGAGGATGAAATTCCGTAGTTAAACCGTTTTCTAAAATATACACCAATTAAAGATATGGAACCTGTAAAAATTCATACCCCAGCGGTCGTGGCGATTATCCCGGCCCGCTATCTTTCCAATCGTTTTGAGGGAAAGCCCCTGGCCCTGATTGCCGGAAAGCCTATGATCCAGCATGTAGTGGAGCGGGCGCGGCAGGTTGAGGTCCTGAGCCGGGTGGTGGTTGCCACCGATGACATGCGGATCGGTGAGTGCGTCGCCTCTTTTGGCGGTGAGTATGTACTGACCAGGAGTGATCATGTATCAGGTTCTGACCGTCTGGCTGAGGCTGCAGAACTCCTCGATATCTCTGAGCATGATGTGGTGGTCAATATCCAGGGGGACCAGCCGCTCTTCGACCCGGAAGTGGTGGCCCAGGTGGCCCAGCCCCTGTTGGACGATCCTACCCTGCCTATGTCAACGCTGATCTACAAGATTATCAGGCCGGAGGAGATTAATGATCCGAACCATGTAAAGACTGTCTTTGATCATAACTATAACGCCCTCTATTTTTCCCGTGCCCCTGTCCCTTTCCAGCGGAATCCCGAGGAAGGGGTGTCGCCGACTTATTATAAACATCTGGGCTTTTACGCCTATCGTAAGGGATTCCTGCTTACCTTTGTAGCTCTGCCGGAAGGGGAGTGGGAGCGTTTTGAAAAGCTGGAACAACTGAGGGCCCTCGAATATGGGTACAAGATCAGGGTGGTCCTCACCGAACACGACTCCATTGAGGTGGATACCCCCGAGGATCTGCAGAGGGTGGAAGAGTATATCGAAAAGTTGAAAGTGTAAGCTGAGAGTGTAGATAGCGGAAAGTATGTTAGTGTTTCCTGAAGTTTTTACCATACGAAATATGGAGATATGAATGTCAAATAAAACGCTTAAATATCTTGTCGCTACCGTCATTGTCATGCTTCTTGTCTTTCAGGTCGGTACGCTGATTGCAAGTTTTTATGGTATTGTCTGGGGTGCATGTTCTGCTGCTGTTGTTATGGCAGTTTCATTTTTTTCGGCACGCTCTGCCAGGACTGGTGGAAAAAACTCATTCTGGTTTCTCTTACCAACACTTCTTTTTATCATATTGCCTATTTCCTTCAAAATTTGGAAGATAATGTCCGAGGATATAAGCTGGCTTGAGCGAATAGTAAGGTTTGCCCCCTTTATGATTGGTTTTGGTGTTCCAATTTGTTTATTATTGATTGTCTATTATGAACTCCGCAAGAAAACTATCGACGGCTGACCATGTGATACAAATGGGACTGGTTTACAGCAGGCCTTATTCTCTGCATTCAATACCTTGTTTTCTCTCCTGACTTCAAGTTGTAAGGATAACTCGTGGTAGCAGACTTCATTAATAATATGCTCCCGGCAATCGAGCACTTTCGTGTCGGGAGCTATTGGCTTGCTTTTTTTGCAGCTCTCCTCGAGACAACGATCGGTATAGGCCTGATTTTGCCTGGTTCAACGATCATTCTTTTTCTTGGGGCGCTTTCTGCGCGCGGCTATCTTGATATAGGTGATCTCATATGGTTTTCTGTCTTAGGAGCAATCATCGGAGATAATGTAAACTACTATCTTGGGAGAAAGTATGGCGCCCAATGGCTGAAAGGTGGCTTCTGGTTCTTCAAGGTCAACCATATTGAAAATGCAAAACATTTCCTGGACGTCCATGGTGCTAAAAGCATTTTTCTTGGCCGATTTATCCCGAGCGTCAAGGAGATTGTCCCCTTTATTGCCGGTAGTGTAAAGATGAACCAAAGGACATTCATGTTCTGGAATGTCCTCGGTGCGATCGGCTGGGGTTTTGAATGGGTCCTTGCCGGTTACATCTTTGCACAATCTCTTAATCTGGCGACACTCTGGTTATCGCGCGCTGGTCTTTTTTTTGCTCTTTCCCTCATATTTGTCGGCATCCTTTACTGTTGCAAATGGTTGATTGTCAGGAGGGGAAAACAATTCTGGATCATTTGCACCTCTCTTGGCCAATCTATCAAAGAGGCAGTGATCAAAAATGAACACGTGTTTGTATGGATGCAGGAACATCCGCGAAGTATCTCGTTTTTGAAGGCACGATGCGATACCTCACTGTTTTCAGGATTGACCCTCTCCATTTCCACGCTGGCATTTGTCTATGTCCTGGCCTTGTTTGGCGGGGTCGTGGAAGATCTGATAACATCTGACTCCATCATTGCCGCAGATATTCGCATAGCGAACCTCTTCATGGTCTTGCGTACGGATGGACTAACCAGTTTTTTTACCTGGATAACCCTGCTTGGTAAAAGCCAGGTCATACTGGTCTTTATTCTTATCTCGGGTGCACTACTTTGGTTGTGGGGGAAAAAGTATTGTATTTTTCCCCTGTTTATTGCTGTTGCCGGCAGTGGGATATTTACCTATTTGGGTAAACTGGCTTTTCATCGTCCTCGTCCGGAGATGGTTGTTTATGCGGAACATTCTTTTTCTTTTCCAAGTGGGCATGCAACTGTAGCAGTCGCTTTCTACGGGTTTGTGGGCTACCTTCTTATGCGTTTTACCCAAAGCTGGAATAGAAAGGTAAATATATTTTTCACAACACTTCTCATCATCATAGCGATTGGCTTTAGCCGGGTATATCTTGGGGAACATTATTTAAGCGACGTATGGAGCGGTTATCTTGTCGGAGCGATGTGGCTGATTCTCGCTGTCTCTTTTTCCGAATGGTTGAGACATAAGGAAAGATGTGAGCAAGTCATATCACTTGGTGGTGGAGTTCGTCCCGTATCTTTCGTTCTCGTTTTAATCGCTATCCTGATTTATGCCGGATTTGTGATGAATTACCATCCGTTACTGGCATCAATCCCATCAAAAAGCACAGTTGTTGTCTCGAACAGTACCGATATCTTCAGCAATGAGCAGATGAAATATACTGAGACACTGACAGGTGACAAACAAGAGCCAATAAACTATATTTTCCTGGCCAAAGATGATAGACATCTGGTCGCAGCACTGCAGCAGGCAGGGTGGATTCTTACCGACAAGGCTGATATAACCTCATTTGTTAAAGCAGTTAAGGCCCTGATAGTAAAAACGCCCCATCCTTCTGCGCCGATTTCGCCTTCTTTCTGGAATGCCAAAATGCAGGATCTTGGTTTTGCAAAAGTTCCCGGATCAAATTGGCTCAGCAATGCCCATCATGTGAAAGTATGGCGGACAAACTTTGCATTAAACAGTGAGAATACTATCTACGTTGGCTTAGTTAATGCCAATAATGGCTTTAAATGGGGCATTATTCCGAAAATTGCTCCTGATTTGGACACGGAACGAGAGTTGTTGTATTTGAACCTTGAGCGTACTGGGGAAATTGAAAGTCATTTGATGGCACAACTTGTAAAACCTCTTATTGGTAAAAATTTCATAGGAGATCAATTTTTCAGCGACGGAAAGGTTTATATAATTGCAGTGCGATAAAGGTAGAGTTTGACCCCGATACTTCTGCCCTTGATACTCTTTAATGGGGATATGTCCTGAGGATGAGAGAAGGGTGGAGGGGCATGTAAATAAGTTGAGTATGTGTTAAGATAGATTTTGATTTGTTGAACAGTGGAATTATAATGATTGTGAAAAAAATATGAACTATCAACCAATAAGGAAGAAAAGATGAGAAAGAAGATTACAATTATCGGGGCAGGAAATGTCGGAGCAACAGCAGCGCACTGGGCGGCGGCGAAAAATCTTGGGGATGTGGTGCTTCTGGATGTGGCGGAGGGGATTCCTCAAGGCAAGGCCCTGGATTTGTTGCAATGCGGACCGGTTGAAGGGTTCAAATACCGGGTGACGGGAAGCAATGATTACAAGGATACGGTCAATTCTGACGTGGTGATCATTGCCGCTGGCCTTGCCCGTAAGCCCGGGATGTCCCGTGATGATTTGCTTACCATCAATGTCTCTATCGTCAAGGCCTGTGCCGAGGAGGCAGTTAAACATTCACCGGATTGTGTGCTGATCGTGGTCACCAATCCCATTGACGCCATGGTGCACACCGCCTTCAAGGTGACCGGCCATCCTAAACAGAAAGTGATCGGTATGGCCGGAGTGCTTGATTCCGCCCGCTACCGCACATTCCTGGCCGAGGCCATCGGTGTTGCCCCCCGTGATGTGAATGCTCTGGTCATGGGAATCCATGGTGATAACATGATGCCCCTTGTTCGCCTGGCCAATGTGGCAGGTGTTCCCATCACCGATCTCCTCTCTGCTGAAAAAATTGCTCAGATTGTCGATCGGACTCAGAAAGGTGGAATTGAAATCGTCAATCACCTGAAGACAGGTTCAGCCTTTTATACTCCCGGGCTGGCAGCGGTGGAGATGGCAGAGGCCGTGCTCACAGACTCTCAACGGGTGCTGCCATGCGCGGCCTATCTGGAAGGTGAGTTCGGCATAAACGGTTATTTTCTCGGGGTGCCGGTGGTGATTGGTGCTGGCGGTGTGGAAAGAATCCTTGAGTTTGAGCTGACCAGTGATGAGAAGGCTGCCATGGCCCTGTCGGTGGCAGCAGTGCAGAAACAGATGGAAGCGACAGGAATTTAGTTTCCGTGTCACAATTATCTGAAGGGTATTCATTAGGCAATGGGGAGCAGGACGCACTAGGACGTGCTCTGGAGCAACTGATGGCCAGGCAGTTGTCGGCGTTTGACCTGCTCCCCCATAGTGATCTACGTGAAAAGCTGGTGGAGCTGGTTCTCTATGGAGAACCGGCGTCTCTTGATGCTGAAACTGCAAGCCAGTTTCAGCATCTACGCGCAGCCCTCGAAGATAAGGTCGTTGAGGGAGTCCGGATTGTGGTCTTTGGCGGCGGCACAGGGCTCTCCAATCTTATTGGCGGTGACAGTCGCAGTGCCACCTGGGCCCGTAAGCCTTTTGTCGGCCTGAAAGAGCTTTTTCCCCATACCCGCTCCATTGTCTGTGTGACAGACGATGGTGGTTCCACCGGCGAGCTGCAGAAAGACCTGCCCCTTATCGCCCTTGGAGATCTTCGCCATGTCCTCCTCTCTTCCATCCAGTCCGGCAGGCTCCAGTCCCTTTATGGCCTTACCTTGACCCGGGCTGTGGAGGTAGTCTCGCTGTTGTCATTGCTGTTTAATCATCGATTCGAACAGAGGCCTGATTCTGCTGCCATGCTTGTGACCCAGGCAGGTGTTGATCTTGCCTGTTTGCCGCTACCCATGGGAGAAGCGCTGGCAGGATTGATCGATCATTTGTTTTCCGATCCTCGTCTTGAGCCTACCCTTTCCCGGCCGCACTGTCTGGGCAATCTTATTCTGGCTGCAGCTATCTATGCCGAAATTCCGCCAGAGATCAGCAATGATGAACTCATGGTCAGTCATGATCTGCTGGCGGCTCCTTTGGCCCGTGGATTGGCGATTCTTACCGCAATTCTTGGAGCGGAGGAACAGGCTGTTCTGCCCTGTACATCCACCCAGGCCCAGTTAAGTGTGCTTTACAGTAACGGGGTGTTGGTTGCCGGTGAATACAAATCAGGATGTGCTCAGCGTGGTTATCCTGTTGAACGTGTTTTCGTTGAGTTCTGCTCAAAACCTCATGTGTATTCTGAAGTTTTGAGTGTGATTGCTCAGGCAGATATCCTGGTCATGGCGCCAGGCAGTCTCTACAGCTCATTGATTCCCATATTTCAGGTTCCAGGCCTTGCCCAGGCGGTTCGTAATAATACCACAGCATTAAAAATTCTGGTTTCTAATCTCTGGGTACAGGCAGGAGAGACGGATCGAAGCATAGGTGATGTCGAGCGCAAGTTTCATGTTTCTGATCTGCTCAGGGCCTATGACCGTAATATCCCCGGAGGGACAAAAGGGCTTTTTGATCAGGTGCTCTGCCTGTCGCTCAAGGATGTACCGGCCTCTGTACTCCAGAACTATGCAGTGGAGGGAAAAATTCCCATCTATCTTGACCGGGATCAAGTCAAAGTTCAGGGCTTTATTCCCATAGAGTGTGGCATTTTTTCCAAGATGGCACTGGCCGAGCATGGGTTCATTCAACATGGTCCTATCCATCTAGCCAAGGTCATCAAGACCTTATGGGCTATTTTTGATCATTTTAAGACCGTCGAAAAGGATGTTGCCCACACGAAGGCCTCGGTGTATGGAGCGTCCTTGGATCTTGGAATACCAGCAGAGCGCCCTTTTACTCGGTATCGGCTGATAGAGGAGCGAATGGCTCAGTTGTCCCTTGAGATCTCTGAGGGGCTGGCGCAGGCTCTTGATCCTTCTCTGGAGCATGTGACACCTGGACGTCCCTGTCCAGCGGCTTTGGAGCTGAGTGACAGGATCCGGCGAATGGTGCAAAATATCCTCTGGCGTCATCGGGATATTCCCTTGGCTCATCTTGACTATGTGCGGGGGATTGTCTGTGTTGATCAGGAGCTGTGGCGGCGCAGTCAGAAATGGGACAGCGTTTTTTCTTTTTATGATCCTGAAGATGGTCTGATTAAGATCAGACAGGATCAGCTGGTGCAGGAGAAGACTTTTGAGGTGGCTTTTCTAGTGGCCCTGGGCCAGTCTCTGTTGGGGAATTATGCCCACCACAAGGAAATGCAGCCTCTGATGATTGACGATGTCTTTCTAGGCAAAGTGTATCATCTGCATCTGCTTCCGGCCCCGCAGCGAAGCTGCTGGTTCAGTGATGAGGAGCTGCGCTGCTATCTGGAACTGTCGCGGATGCTGCCGGCATCTAACGATACTGGCCATTTTACCCGACTGATCAATGGAGATGAAGGCTTTACTCCTCCGGGAATGCTCATGGGGCTTAACTATGCCTGGTATCTGGATAACCGTTTTGCCAGTCATGTGGAGTACAAGATGGCGGTGATGAAAATCGCTCCTTCCAGCCTGATACCCGAGCAGGTGAAGATGCTGGGGCGTCGGCAGCGAATGGTGAGATTTTTTCGAGAAGTGGTTTTTCGGAAGAAATTTGTTGGCAAGCTGTAGTTATTCAGAATTGATCTGACATAATTTCTTCTAAGTAAACCCCCGGCGTTGCCGGGGGACAATAAAAGTTTGACGATTTCTGCAAAATGAAGAAGCCTCCAAGCTCGTGGACTCAGTTGCTCAGGTGGTTGGCATAGCTCGCACGTACCTTGGCCAAAAGAAGAACTACGGTGGAATGAGTTTTTGGGCACGAGGTTATTTTGTCTCAACTGTTGATACCGATGAAGGTGTTGTTCGCACGTATATCCGTGAACAAGAAAAGGAAGATAGTCGAGTAGAACAACTGTCGTTATTTAAATAGGCGACCCACCGAATGGTGGTCAGTAAATCTTTTTAACATACCGCTTTGAGCGGTTCATAACTTAAAGCCACCGGTTTTACCGGTGGATACTTACTTGGGAGAAAGATCCGAGCTAATCTGACACCTTGTTTATTTGATATAATTCAGGAACCATCTTAAATAGCAATTTACCTTAAATGCTTAACCTTGCCACTGGCTCCCTTCTGATATTTATGCTTTGAACTTGAGTTATGATCAAAAGTGGTGTTTGAGAGGGCCATGAGAACCAGATCAGGAGAGATACGCCGAAAAACCTCCAGCGCCTCCACACCGTCCCCCGCCTCTTTCACATTCCAGGTCGTTCTCGAGAAGGGTTTCAGACATAAGCAGCCGTTGTGCCATGTCATCATCAACGACAAGCATGACCGGCAGCTTCCCGGAATCTTTGTTATTGCTCATCATATATTTTCTCCAGTTCCGCTCCAAGCGCTCCCAGAGCCTCCTGGAATAACCCCTCCAGCGTATCAATCAAGCTCGTTGCCGCTTCATACTTTTTCTGATGGCCATAATCTTCAAGTTCCTTGCAGATTGCGGCAAGTTTTATGGCTCCAAGATTAGCACTTGCCGTCTTCAAGCTATGGGCTGCTTCCTGCAGGAGAAGATTGTCTCCACTGCTGACGGCATCATGTATGGAACGCAGGAGAGCTGGGGCATTCTGCTGATACAGCTCAATAATTTTTTTCAGAACATTGGGTCTGTCCGGACGCTGCAGGGAACGAATCATATCCAGTCTTGCCTGGTCGAGAAGAGAGCTCCCCTGGGACAGCTCTTCCGGCTCAAGCTCCCTTTCGATCTTCTCGCTTGCTATGGTTCCTGCTTTCAGGAATTTCTCCATAACGTTCTGCAACGAGTTCATATAAAAAGGTTTACTTAGATAATCATCCATACCGGCAGCCAGGCATTGCTCCCTGACGCCCACCTGCACGTCTCCGGTTAAGGCGATAATGGGTACCCGTTCTTTGCCTTTCTTGGCTTCGTTGCTGCGTATTCTCTGGGTGGCGGTAAAGCCGTCCATTTCCGGCATATGGCAATCCATCAGGATGAGATCATACTTCTTTCCAAACGCTGCCCTCACCGCCTCTCTGCCGTTTTCGGCCATATCAACCCGGCACTCCATCATGCGAAGCATCTGGCGGCAGACATCCTGGTTGATCAGATTATCTTCAACAAGAAGGATATGGGCATCAAAAACAACACGGTCAGACGAAAGTGAATTATTCTGCCGCGCCACGCTTCCATCTTCGTGTTTTGCTACCTGGGAGAGAAGGGCATTAAAGAGCAGGTTCTGCCGAACCGGCTTGGAAAGATAAAGCTCAACACCAGCCAGTGATGCCAAGGAAGACTGGTCATCATAAGAGGCAGAACTTAACATAACAAGACAGATATCACTGATTGCCCTATCTGCCCGTATCTGCCGTGCCAACTCAATGCCGTCCATTTCCGGCATGTGCCAGTCGAGAAGGGCAACATCATAGGGCACATTCTCAGCAACAGACTTTCTCAGCACATCCAGGGCCTGAGTCCCGTTTTCTACCGCAGCACTCGTGACCCCCCAGGATCGTATCTGGTTTGTCAGAATATCGCGGTTGGTGGCATTATCATCAACAATGAGAAGCCGCATACCGAGAAGATTTCCCTTCTTCCTATCAAGATGCCTCTCCCCGGAATCAGGGTAACAGGGAAATGACACGGTGAACCAGAAAACCGAACCTCGGCCTGGCAAGCTGTCAACCCCGATCTCTCCCCCCATGAGTTCCACGAGCTGACGAGAGATTGTAAGTCCAAGCCCGGTGCCCCCATATTTTCGGGTAGTTGAGCTGTCCGCCTGGGAAAATAGCTCAAAAATATGATCTTTCTGCTCTTGGTTAATACCTATGCCCGTGTCTTCAACAGCAAAGCGAAAAGTTCTTTTTTCTCCTTCTTCAGACATCTCCTCAATGCGTACCACCACCTCACCTGAATTGGTAAACTTGATTGCATTACTGAGCAGATTCACCAGCACCTGGCGTAAACGGTTTGAATCTCCCTGGGCGGCCAGGGGCATAGTGCCCGTAAAAACAGGGAGTAATTCAAGACCCTTAACGTGGGCCCGCTCTGCCATCATATCAGCAACATCGTCAACCAGTTCGCGCAGATCAAAAACATGTTCCTCCAGTTCGAGCTTACCTGCCTCTATTTTTGAGAAGTCAAGGATATCATTAATGATAGCCAGCAGGGAATCGGCAGAACGTAGGATTATGTCGGCAAAATGACGCTGCCTCTCTTTGAGACCGGTATTGAGCAGCAGTTCGGTCATCCCCAGGATCCCGTTCATCGGCGTCCGTATCTCATGGCTCATAGTGGACAGGAATTCACTTTTTGCCTTACTGGCGATCTTGGCATCAACAAGTGCATTTTCCAGATTCTGCACCGTCTCTTCCTGGCGGTGTTCCCGTTCGCGTAAACTATTGATGATCGCCTTGGTGAGGCGGAGGACAAGAAGGACAAAGCAGGCGCCTCCTAAAAAGACTGTCACGGTGATGAGATCAATGGGAATGGGGATGGCCAGGTTCAAGACCAGGATAAAAGCCAAGTAGCCGGCCAGAAAAAAGGTCATCAGGATAATCAGGATTTGCCATTGACGACGATAGGTTGGTGGGATGTCCCAGAGTGTTCGGACACTGGTGATGATAGCCACCAGCATGCAGAGGGCACCGATCATCACCACGACGGTACAAATAACTTGGTAAGAGTTCATTATTGTTGTTTGGATATCTCAGAAAGAAATAAAAGAACAAAAAAAAAGGTTGGTTAAGGTTATAGGAAAGTGGTGAACAAAAGCAAGCGATAAAAAGTTGGATTCTCGCATTTCTGGGCGGGTAAACTCAATTGCGTTATCGGTAATTGCATCTACTTAATTGACGAGAACTGTGACATCACTGGGAATAGTGTGCAAAGGAAAAACCAGCTATATTTGCCCTGCTGGTGATCGTAAGCTCATAGCTTTACAGGGCAAGTGGTTACAATGTCTCTCCGGCTTTAACCACTCGAAACCAGCAATTTCCAACCGGACATTGCTGGAAATGAGTAAAATTTGCACGCTGATTAACACACACCTTTATCTTGAATAAAAATCCTGATTTTTCAAGGTACCCATATTTAAAAAAGTTCAATAAAAGCTCTGGCTACTTCTGACTGCAGGCGTTAAGATTGCCACATCGAATATCTGATTACATCCAACTGCCCTCGAGTTAACCTTACTTGTAGTTGTTCCAAAGAGAGAAAAATATAAAATGATTACTTTGTGATTTAAGAGAATGCGCCTCTCCTCGTTACGAATGAGCTTACTAAATGTTGAACGTTTTACAGTAGCTTTCGGGCGGGTGAGAGTAGCTGGTTTAAACGAATACTCAGAAGCCGATCATGTAAATTGATCTTGCTATAAGGACCTCGACAAACCAGCGATGCGTTTCTTGAAACCTGTAATGCTCGAGGTTAAATCTTGCCAAGGGACATCTTTCTCTGCTGAAATTCTGTTTGAGTAAAAATATAAGAGATATCTTAACTTCAACTTTGGTCAATTTTCGTAAAGAACAAGAAACCACCTTTCCTCAAACAATTGGCGGTCTTTTTTTATAGGGGATGATTCTGTTTTTTGTAAAATCTTCCATAGATCAATTGTCAGCCAAATAATAAAATCAACTGCACCTGTTATTTCTTCAAGTTAATCTCCTTCACTCTCCTTCTATACCCGTTCACATTGAAACTTCCTGTCGAATTATAGTGCTGCTATTTTAGTATCCGTTTTTTTTTATCTTACCTCAGCATTAAGCTGTGCAATGTGTAAACTCTAAAAAACATCGTCTCCATTCTTGACAAGAACAATAACTAGCGTTACATAATATTGTAACACGTGATACAGGTAAAATTCAATAAAACGGTAAATAGATGATGGAAGATATGGGGCAATTGGAATGGTTGCTGTTTTTTTATTCGATTCCGGCAACTCCGGTAAACAGCAGGGTAAAAATATGGCGAAAATTGATCAAAATCGGTGCTGTCCAACTCAAAGGAGGCGTCTACATTCTGCCCTACACAGAGGAGTATCATGAGGCATTACAGTGGATGCTCGCCGAGCTCCCTGGATTGAAGGGGGAAGGGCTTCTGATCAAAACAGACAACATTGAACCCTTACAGCCGAAAGGGATTATCGCTCTCTTCAATGAACAACGGGACCAGGAGTATCAAAAAATTGCCAAAAAAATTGATGAATTTACCGGCAGGATCCGCAATCTGCGGATAGGTGGTAAGAATATAAAATCAACATCCCTGTTCAGGCAGTATGAAAAATTGCAGTCTGATTTCCAGCTTGTACAGCAACGTGATTTCTTTCAATCGGAAATGGGACGAAATTTAGAGATGCAAATTAAAGCTCTCCGGAAACAACTGGAAGAGCTAACTGCAGTCGAAAAGGGTCAGAAGAGGCCCGGTTCGACAGAACTGCCTAATGGCCGAAATATTGCAAATTTTGCTGGCCTAGTTTGGTTGACTCGTAAGCGCCCTTTTGTGGATAGAATGGCTTCAGCCTGGCTGATTCGCCGATTCATTGATGCCCAAGCAACTTTTGCCTTCAGGGATGAGGCTGAATTGATGGGTCTGAAGGATGAACAAGCAGTTTCCTACGACGTACGAAATGGCGATTTCACCCACATCGATGACTTATGCACTTTCGAGGTTCTACTCAAGAGTTTCGGACTCGCAGAAAAAGGTCTGACCTACCTTGCCGGGATTGTACACGATATCGATATCAAGGATGGAAAATTTGCAGTTCATGAAGCGCATGTAATTGAAATGATAATCAAAGGTATTCGTAACAGGGCGTTGTCTGATAGCGAGACCTTGGAGCAGGGTATGGCTATTTTTGAAGCGCTCTATCTTTCCATTACAGAAAAACACTAAAAAAAGGGTTAAATATGTCAAGTACTGAAAATGCATGTAGAAAATTTCGGCTATAACTAGCGAGGCAGGAGATGGAACCACGGACAAACTTTTATGGTCTCTGTATTTCCGGTTTCCTGGCCAAGGCCTCCTATGCCCTGGCCAGGACGCCGGTGCTGGCCCTATTTGCCGCATCATTCGGCGTAGGCCCTGAGGCCATTGGTTTCGCCGTGGCCATTTCGACTATAACCGGAGTGTTCTTCAAAATGCCTGCCGGTGTCATCTCCGATATTATCGGCAGGCGACGTACCATGCTGATCGGGCTGGTATTCTTTGCTGTCATCCCTTTTCTCTATCTACTGGTTCACTCCTACAATAGCCTGCTGGTGGTCCGTTTTCTCCACGGTTTCGCCACTGCCATCTATGGCCCGGTAATTATGGCAGTGGTGGTGGATATGGCCGGTAATAAGCGAGGCGAAATGCTGTCACTTTTTTCCTCGGTAACCATCATCGGCAACCTGGTCGGTGCCCCGCTTGGCGGTTTTCTGCTTGGCAGACTGGCAAATGGCGGCGAACAGCAACTGGTCCATTTCAATATCATTTATGGAGTGGTTGCTGCCCTTGGTATGATCGCCCTTCTTACCGGGATCTGGGCCAGCAGCTCTTTGGCTGCCAACGGTACCAATGGTACGGGAAAATCAACAGTTTCGGCAATAATTAACCATTTTTTTCATAGCCTGAAAAACATCCTCACCGACCGCCGAATCGTGGTGACCAGCAATATGGAAGGGGTGCAGAATCTCTCCGTGGGCGCTCTTGAGGCCTTCATGCCTATCTATATTGTCATGGTGCTCGGTTATTCAACGTTTCAGGCTGGTCTCATCTGGGGTGTGCAGATATTCGTGACCATCCTGGCTAAACCTTTGATGGGCAAGATATCCGACCGACATGGCCGCAGGCCTTTACTGTTCTGGGGTATGTTTGTCTGTGCCATACCTTTTGCCCTTGTGCCCTGGGTCAAGGACTATTCTATCCTTCTACTCCTTTCCACAGTTTTCGGTCTCGGTGAAGCTATTGTCACTTCGTCGTCCGCAGCCATGGTGGCCGATTTCTGTCGGGAGGACAATATCGGTTCGGCGATGGGGGTGTTCGGTACCCTCTACGATGTCGGTCATGCAACTGGCCCCATTCTAGCAGGTCTACTGATAGGTCTGTCTGATGGCCAGGATTTCCGGCTGGCCTTTGCAATCATTGCCGTAATACTGGTCGTTTCGGCACTTTTCTTTCGCCGGACCATCCCAGTTTCTTTAGAAAACCACGGTGAAATATAAATGAATACTCCAATATCTGCCCCCAAAGATGAACCAGCTGAGCTGGTAGCTCCTTCTTTTAAAGAAGCCTTCCTGTTCTGGCTGAAACTCGGCTGGATCAGTTTTGGTGGTCCGGCCGGCCAGATTGCCATAATGCATCAGGAACTGGTTGATCGAAAGAAATGGATCAGCAACGACAGATTCCTCCATGCCCTCAACTATTGCATGTTGCTGCCGGGGCCTGAAGCCCAGCAACTGGCTACCTATATCGGATGGCTTCTCCATAAAACCAGGGGCGGAATAGTTGCGGGGGTACTCTTTGTCCTCCCTTCGGTGTTTATTCTGTTCAGTCTCAGTTATATCTATATGGCCTTTGGGACCTTGCCCTGGGTGGCAGCAATCTTTGTCGGGCTCAAAGCGTCAGTTCTTGCCATCGTCCTGGCCGCTGTGATAAAGATCGGTAAAAAATCACTGAAAAACAACGTACTTATCGCCATAGCCATTCTTTCTTTTACAGTCACCTATTTCCTGAAATTCCCATTTCCCGCCCTGATTCTCACGGTCGGAATCATCGGGATTATCGGCAGTCAGTTTTTTCCGAGCCTGTTTTTGGCCGGTAAAAAGCAAGGCGGGGCAACATCCCTTGTTGATCATGCCGGGCAGCACAGCCAATCATCCTCTCTGTCGAGAAACGTCATGCTGTTGGCGGTTTTCGTCGTCCTTTGGACAATACCTTTTTTGGGGCTTTATTATCTACTCCCAGGGTCAATTTTTGCCACAGAGGCATTCTTCTTTACCAAGGCGGCCTTTCTGACCTTTGGTGGTGCCTATTCGCTGCTCGGCTACATCGCTCAGGCCGGAGTTGAGCAGTATCATTGGCTGAGCAGCCTGCAAATGATAGACGGGCTTGGATTGGCAGAGACCACTCCTGGACCTTTAATCATGGTAGTGCAGTTTATCGGCTTTTTGGCTGGCTGGAATCATCCCGCATCTTTGGGGCCGGTCCTTGGTGCTGTTACTGGTTCTCTTATTGCTACTTATTTTACCTTTCTGCCAAGCTTCCTGTTCATTTTTTTAGGAGCTCCGTATATTGAACGATTGGCTGGCAATACAAAAATGTCTGCAGCACTGGCCACCATTACCCCTGCTGTCGTAGGCGTTGTTTTTAATCTTGGAGTGTGGTTCGGTACGCATGTTCTGTTCCCGGTCGAAGGCTTTGCCTGGTTCTCGGCTATCCTTGCCATTGTGTCATTCTGTTTGATGCATTTTTATAAAGTCGGCATTATTGCGATAATTGCAGGGGCAGGAACTCTTGGTCTGCTCTCGTATTTTCTCGGTTTTTGATACGTTGCAAGAATAAAATTCAACATGGAGAAGATTATGACTACATCTATCACTGCAGTAGAGCTGAAGGATAAATTGACTGAAAAAACAAAAGTCTGTGTGATTGACGTGAGGAGAAAGGCCGATTACGAGAAATCGCCGGAGACAATCGAAGGAGCGGCCTGGCACGATCCGGAAAAGATCGAAGAATGGAGCAAAGCACTTCCCAATGACCAGGAGTTGGTTGTCTTTTGCGTCAAAGGAGGCTCCGTAAGCCAATCTGTAGCAAACGCACTGCAGGAAAGTCATCCCGGTGTCCGGTTCCTCGAAGGAGGTATCTTGGGCTGGCAGGATGGGCAGAAATAAAATGCAAGATTTGAAATGAGCTGGAAGGGCTTTGAGTATGGTATTTTCACTGCGATGTTAGTAAGACCTGGCACTTATTAATAGCACTCGTCAAGAGGTCATTCACATACCATGATGCACAACAAGCTTTGTGGAAACAACCAATGCCTTTTGTGAAAATATTTCCAAAATTTTGACTCTAGTTCAGACTCACAAAATTAATATTGCCATATCGAATATCTGATTATATCCAACTGTCCTCAGGTTGACCTTACTTAACTATTCATCTTTAGATCAGTAGAAGGATTCAAAGGTCTTCTTTTTGTCTCTCCATGAGGACTCTAAAGCGTTCAACACTCGATTCACCACTGGTTGAATGGTATTTGGTTCTCATTTACCGCAGTCCGGGGATGCCAATGGACTGGATTCGTAAGGCATTTTTTCCCTCTTCATAGGCGAGAAGCTGGCCTTCCTGACGCCCTATGCGAAAGGCAAGGGAGTTGGAGAGGACACGGATCGGATAGTCACGGGGTAGTTGCATGAGATAGGGCTGGATGGTGATAAAATCAGTGGCCCCATACTGATCCATAATAAAGCGCAGCCCACCATTGGCTGGCCCGATATTATAGGCCAGAAGACCGAGAAAAAGATCATCCTTCATCTCAGTGAGATAATAGCTGAGTGTCGCCGCCCCAAGATAAGCGTTATAGCGAGCATCGGTGACCACACGATGCTCCGTCGGAAAAAGTCGGTTGACCGCCATCGTCACTGTTGCCGGCACCTTGGTGATCTGAAAGAGTCCCTGGCCGCCATCGATACTCGTGCGGGGTAAGAAGGAAGATTCCGTGGCGGCAAGCCCCTTGAGGAGATCGCCATCGATGCCATAAACCGCTCCCGCCTCCTCAATTGCCGCCGTATACGGCCCGGACAGTCTGATCATCTTTGTCATCTGCGCGGTATTCAGACGACGATAGGCAGCATAGACCTGATGCGAAAGAGCGACCCGACTGGCCTCTTCTTTGCCACCCACCAGGACACGGTAATAGAGGAAGGCCCGGTTGAACAGTTCCGGCGGGGCAAGACCACTAATCACCAACGCCAATCCGAGGACAACTGCCGGGGGCAAAAGGGAAGAATATTCCCGCAACCACCTCCGCAGTCTCTGCCAAAGGCCCAGCAGGGTCACTCCCAGGATAATAACTCCTATAATTACAGCTGCAAAAGGTAAGTAACTGTTGAAAAATCTAGTACCGGAAAAGCGGTTGGCGGAATAACCAAGGACGACAATGACCGTGGCCACTCCGATACTCATCAAGCCAAGATACTCCAAACCGATCAACAAATAACTATGCAACATGGATATTTGCGGTTTGCTCTTCTTGGGGCTGGACTTTTTCCGAACAGAACCTGGGGCTTTCGGGCGCTTCGGAGCGGTTCGCCGTTTTACCGACGGAGGCGTTTGGTGTGATGCGGCCATGCGACGAATGAAAAGGGAAGAGTTACCTCAAAATATTTGAGAATTTGCTGAGCCATTCAGCAGAGGACTGATGGCAAATTGATTTTAGTGTCCACTATAGACGACCTACCTCATATTGCCACATCGAATGTCTGATTTTATCCAACTGTCCTTGGGTTAACCTTACTGTATAAATGAATGTCAGATTAAATGTGGCGGCTTTCGCCCTAGCTGTCAGATCCGATCTAAGCTCCTACACATAAGCCATATATTATAAACCTGTTATGAAGCAGGCGGATGTTTGCAAGGAAAAACTGCGGAAATGATCGATGGAAAAACAGAGGCTATAGAAACAATGGTAAGGGAAAATTGTGTAATTTCTCCTGTCGATGTCAGCAATATTTGCAAGTCTCCTGCCACTGCCCGCTAAGTTTTTTCGATGAGACCTGGACCCCTCCCTGGATTTCCGGGGCAAACAGGGTGATTCGGAACTGGTTGATCATCTCCTGGTATTTTTTTAGTTCATGCAGGCATTCAGCCGACAGGTCTTTTTCCCTTTGGCGGAGGATTTGCAAATTGTGCAGGTGGGGCTTGAGTTGCTCGGCCTTGATCATATCTTTTGCCGGATCTACATAGGCCCGTTCAATTCGAATAATGAGCGCCTTCATGTCCATGGTGCATTGTTGCATCTCTTTCAGCTCTTTGATTTCCAGGAAATCCAGGGGTAAAATTTCCTCCAGCAGTCTTTCATATTCGTCGTATCGTTCCTGGACGAAAGCATGGGTTTTCCTGGCCAGTTCACCAAAACGCTGGATATGGGCGCTGACCTCACTGCGTTGTCTGAGGGTGGCCATGATGGTGTCACAGATTATTCTTCCCGCACCATAAAAATCCTGTTTTTTTACATTGGCCACGGCTTCCAGGAAATCTTTTCTGTCAGGAATGGCCCCGGATGCAGTGTCGTAAAATGAACTCAGGATAAAAGAGAGGACGGTTGTGACCACCTTGGCTCGTTCCCCGAGTCCCCGGATGAGCCAGGAGGATGAAGGACCGGACAGACTGGAGGTGCAGTATTTTTTCAGGGCCTTGTACTGTTCTGCCACCTGGAGTTGATAAAGGAAGTTTAGGCCTTCCCTGTTCTGAAGGGCGGCCTGCTTCTTGCTGCCCATAAATTCTATCACGACCCCGCCACGGTCCCTGACAGGTTTCAGGGCCGGGAAGAGGGAGCCGCATATCTCCTGTTGGGGACTCAGCAAGGGGAGCGAGATCGGTAGGCCGGCAAAATCCCAGGTGGTGCAGAATCGTTCTTCCCATAGCTTTCTAGTCTTCTGGTCCTTATCGCTCAGGCGGGCCAGGGAGGCATTCATTTGAGGCTGATGGCGTCCTTCTCGCAGTGCGGAAAGAGATCTTCCCATGGCCACTACTTTTGCTGACTGGTTAAAGAGGAGAAAACGCATGCAAAGGTGAGGCGGCAGCTCGGTTGGCCAGTCGCTACGATTGATCGTTCTACGGAAAGACTTGAGGATGGAGCGTTCCATGGCCTGATGGAGGGAGCCCTTGTACATGTCCAGATCGTCCAGTAACAAATCAACAGTGCCGCTTAAGGGGATCAGGAACTTACGGATATTTTTGGGTAGTCCCTTGAGCAGAAGGGTTATCTTTTCCTTGAGCAGTCCGGGTACCAGCCACTCAAAAAAAGGCTCCTGCAAGGTATCGATCATATCCAGGGGGATCCGTACCGTCACCCCGTCATCTTCGCTGCCCGGCGCAAAATGATATTCCAGCCTGAACTGCATGGAACCGACAGTGAGCAGGGGTGGAAAATCGCTGAGTTCCAGGTCTTCCGGTCGACGGTTCAGGACGTCCGCCTCGGTCATCACCAAAACCTGTTTGTCTTTCTGTCTCTGCAGAAAACGGTTCAGGGTGAATCTGTCATAGACATGAGCTGGAATCCTTTGTTCATAAAATCCATAAAGCGCCCGGTCATCAACCATGATATCCCGTTTTCTTAATCGGTCTTCAGTGGCCTGCCACTCCTCAAGCAGATTCAGATTTTTTTGGAGAAAAGGGAAGGGGCCATCCAGCTCGCCGCCCATCAGGGCCGATTGGATGAAGATCTGTCGGGCCTCTTTCTGGTTCTTTGTATCGATCCTTCCGTAGTTAATTTTGCGGCCTGCTACAATGACCAGGCCAAAGAGAGTAACTTTTTCGTCCGCAATGACCTGCCCTGACTTTTTATGCCAGCGTGGACCCGACCAGGAGCGTTTGCAAAGATTTCCCCCAAGGGATTCCAACCATTCCTGATCAATGGCAGCCACAGTCATGGCGTAGAGTCGGGTGGTTTCCATGAACGAGGCGGCCATGATCCATTGGCTGCTCTTGCCTTCCACGCCTCTTTTTCCTGCATCTCTGGCTCCTGCAATATTCGACTGTTCATGCTTGCCATCTTTTTTTTGAAACAGGTGTGATCCGGGAAAGATCATGACCTCGCTTCCCCCGCCTCCCAGATAGATCCTGTCTTTTTGTTTCATAGCGATATTACGCAGAAAACCGGTGCAGAGAGATTGGTGAATGGCTGCGTAGGAAGCGGGCGTGGTGTTGTCGTTGAATCCAGGGTGCCGTACAAGTATCCGCTCAAGTTGTTCATGGAGATCCAGCCATTCGCGCATCCGCTGGAAGGAAAGGAAGTGGCTGGTGCAGAATTTTTTCAGACGACTCCAAGATTTGGTTTGGATCTGGACATCATGGAAGAGGTCCCAGATATGAAGCAGAGAGAGGAAGTCGGAATCGGCATGGGAAAAATGATGGTGAGCTGCATCAGCCTCCTGCTCTCGATCAGCAAGTCTGACCCGAGGGTCAGGAATGGCAAGGGCCGTGGCGATAACCTTGATCTCACGCAGGCAGTTGTTTTCCTGAGCTGCAAGAATGATCCGGGCAATGCAGGGGTCAATGGGCAGGGTGGCCATGATCCGGCCATGGTCGGTCAATTTCCCTTTCTCATCGATAGCCCCAAGTTCAGTCAGGAGTTTGTAGCCATCGCGGATGGCATTGCTGTGCGGTGGCTCCACAAAGGGGAAGGAATGGGGAGAACCCAGATTGAAGGCAATCATCTGGAGGATGACTTCGGCTAGGTTGGCCCGTTTGATCTCCGGCAGGGTGAACTCCTCCCGGCTCAGGTAATCTTCTTCAGAAAACAGACGGACGCAGATGCCGGGGCCAATTCGTCCGCATCTTCCCTTGCGCTGGTCGCAACTTGCCCTTGATATTCTGGTGATGGGCAGACTGATGGTCTTGGCCCGGACATTGTACTGAGAGATCCTGGCAAGTCCCGCATCCACCACGTAGCGGATTCCCGGCACGGTAATGGAAGTCTCGGCGACATTGGTGGCCACCACAATCTTGCACTGTTTGTATTGCTGGAAGATCCGGCGCTGATCCGTCCCTTGAAGGCGGCCAAACATGGGCAGAATGACTGCATCGGGAAACTTTTTGCCAAGAAGGGTGCAACAGGTGCGGATATCGCGCTCTGTTGGCAGAAAGATCAGAGTGTCGCGCGGCCTGTCGTGCAGGTGGAGCTCTAGCACAGTCTGCACGCAATGATCGATATAGTCAACCTGAGTCTCTTTTGCGGTCAGGAGGTCGTCTTCTCTGGGGGAGTAACGAAGCTCAACCGGGTAGGTTCTGCCGGCTATCGAGAGGACCGGGGCATGGTCAAAATGCCGGGAAAAGACCGTAGTATCGATGGTAGCGCTGGTGATAATCAGTTTAAGATCGGGACGTTTAGGCAGCAGGTTTTTAAGAAAACCAAGGAGGAAATCGATGTTCAGGCTCCGCTCATGGGCCTCGTCAATGATAATCACCCCATATTTGCGGAGCAGTGGATCGTTTCTGGTCTCCGCCAGCAGCACCCCGTCGGTCATAAATTTGATCCGGGTATCCGCACTGGTCTGATCGTGAAAGCGAATCTTGTAGCCAACAAGTCCGCCATCTCTGCTGTTTTCTTCCAACTCCTCGCTGACCCGTTCCGCAACCGAGACGGCGGCTACTCGACGCGGCTGGGTGCAACCGATGAGCTTTTTCCCCGCCGGATCCAGCTCCAGACAGAACTGCGGGAGCTGTGTGGTTTTTCCAGAACCGGTATCACCGGCAATAATGATGGTCTGATGGCCCTGCATGGCCTCCTGTATCTCGATCTTGTGATTCAGGATGGGCAGGATATCCGAGGAATGAATTGTCATGGAAGGAATGGTTGATCTTTTGATTCTATGGTATATGGTAAATGATCAGCTGAATATCAACCTACAGCCTGAATAACTTTAATTATTATTTATAACATGTCATCTCTCAGCCTGAAAGAGGAGAACGTCAGATGAAGGTACGAAAAGCAGTGATTCCGGTGGCTGGCCTGGGAACCAGATTCTTACCCGCCACTAAGGCCATTCCCAAGGAGATGCTCACTATTGTGGATCGACCGACCATTCAATATATCGTCGAGGAAGCCGTGGCCTCAGGTATTGAGCAGGTTATCTTTGTCACCAGCGCTGGTAAATCCGCCATTGAAAATCATTTTGATTATGATTTTCAGCTTGATTGCGTGTTGAAGGAAAAAAAGAAGATCGTACTGGGAGAAGAGCTGAACAATATCTCCAATCTCATTGACCTGATCTCTGTTCGTCAGAAGAAGCCTCTGGGGCTCGGACATGCCATCTGGACCGCCCGGCATGTAGTGGGCAACGAGCCGTTTATGGTTATGCTTGGTGATGATCTGGTTCTGAGCAAGACCCCCTGCGCCAAGCAGATGCTTGATCTCTTTGATGAGGTGCAGGAATCCATTGTCGCCGTACAGCGAGTACCTGAGGATCAGACCTTTCAGTATGGCATTGTCGAGGGTGATCCCATTGAGCGCGATCGGACTCACATGGTCAAGAGGATGATTGAGAAGCCAGCACCAGGCACAACGGATTCTGACATGGCAATCATTGGCCGCTATATTCTCATGCCAGAGATCTTTGACCTCCTGGAGAAGACTACGCCCGGACACGGTGGTGAGATCCAGTTGACTGATGCCTTACAGGCTCTTGGCAAAAAACGGGAGATGTATGCCTATGAGTTCAACGGCACCCGGTTTGATGCCGGAGACAAGATGGGATATCTGAAGGCTATTCTTGCCTATGGCATGATCCACAGTAAACTAGGCGCTGAACTGAAGGCCCATATCAAGGAGTTGGCAGCAAATCTATGATTCGGTTGGAGGTGGCGGTTGCTGCTCCCTTGCAGCAGACGCTTACCTATTTATTTCCTGATGATTTAGAAGACGACTCCGGGACAATTCCGGTGGGCAAGAGGGTTCTGATACCGCTTGGTAACAGAAGGGTGACCGGGTATGTTCTTGGGCAGCTTCCTGAGGAGGATGTCGGTTATAAACTGCGGTCAGTGATCGAGGTTCTTGATCTGGAACCACTTTTTCCCGTTAATTTGATACCTTTTTTTCGTTGGGTTGCCCGATATTATCATTATCCACTGGGTGAGGTCATTAAAACGGCCCTACCTAGTGGCCTTGCGCCCCGTAGTGGAAAACAGCTTTTTTTGACTGAAATGGGTCGAAGAGAGCTTGCGCGGATCTCTGAGGAAAACGGCATGCAGGAATTGAACTGGCTGCCGCGTCTTATGGGAAACGGGTCCCTTTCTGCTGCTGCATCCATGAAGATTCTGGGGCAACAGAGGTCTCGAAAGCTGATTCATTCCTGGCAGCAACAAAACCTCATTGAGATCCGCGAGATATTGATTGGTAATGATACCCGGCAGAAAAATGAGATCTGTTATTTCTTGGCCAGTGATTTGTCCCTTCCCTTATGTTTAAGCTCTGATCCTTCCAGGGATGAACTCAAAAACCTTGGACGAGAGCTGACAAAAAAGCTTGTCCCTTCCCTTCATTTTTCCCATATCAAGACCCTTTATTCTCTACAATTGCTAGCTGGAGGCAAGCCACATGGAGCTGTTCCGGCGCGTGAGATGAACAAGGTCTACAGTGGTGCAGCCAAGGCCTTGCCATTTCTTCTGGAACAGGGTCTTGTGTCCCTGGTTGAACAGCGGGTTTTCCGCAACCCTTATGGTGAACAGCTCTCCTGGTTTCCCAAGCCTGGTATCCTTACTCCGGAGCAGGATCAAGCTCTTTCTGTATTGATTCCAGCCATTCAGAAAAAGAAATTTGCAACATTCCTGCTCCATGGTGTGACCGGCTGTGGTAAGACCGAGGTCTATCTGCAGGCTGCTGGAGTAAGCCTTGCCAGTGGCCGTGATGTGCTGGTTCTGGTGCCTGAGATTGCCCTGGCTACTCAACTTGAGGCCCATTTCGTCTCCCGTTTTGGTGAAAGGGTGCTGATCCTGCACAGCGGCTTGTCAACGGGTGAACGCTTTGACCAGTGGAGCCTGGCATCCAAAAGGCAGCCTATAACTGGACCACAGATTGTGATTGGGGCCAGATCCGCAGTCTTTGCCCCATTGCAGAATCCTGGGCTTATTGTGGTGGATGAAGAACATGACAGCGGTTTTAAGCAGGATGATGGCCTGCGTTATAATGGTCGTGATCTTGCAATCCTGCGGGCCAGGTTTAATGATGCGGTGGTTCTGCTTGGCTCGGCCACCCCGTCGGTGACAAGTTTTTACCATGCACAGGAGGGGAAATATTCTCTGCTGACCATGAACAAGCGTGTGCAGGAACGTTCTTTGCCTTCGGTCTCTCTTGTCGATCTACGTGACAAATTGCAAAAGGCTTATGGAAAGGCGCTGGGTAAAAAATTGCAACAGGCCTTGCAGGAGACACTGGCTCAGGGAAAACAGAGCCTTCTTCTTTTAAACAGAAGGGGCTTTTCCTCAGTATATCTTTGTCAGGATTGCGGCAAGCCGGTCGAGTGCAAGCATTGTCATATCTCGCTTACTTTCCATAAAGGTAAAAATCAGCTGGTCTGTCATTACTGTGGTTTTTCTCTGAACAGTAATTTACTTTGTGCAGGTTGCCACTCAGATAAACTGGTTCCGGTGGGGTTTGGCACAGAACGTATTGAACAGGAAGTTTTGGAATTGCTGCCTGAGGCCAGAATTGCCCGCCTTGACTCTGATACCGCTGCGGATCGTAAGAAGTTCCTCCATATCCTGAAGGCCATGCATAATCGGGAAATTGATATATTGATCGGCACCCAGATGATTGCCAAGGGCCATGATTTCCCGGAAGTGACTCTGGTTGGGGTGGTTTGGGCCGATGGCGGACTCAGCATGCCCGATTTCAGGGCGGCAGAGCGGACATATCAATTGCTGTCACAGGTCAGTGGTAGGGCAGGGCGGGGCAGCAGCCCAGGACGGGTGATTATCCAGACCTTGCGACCGGATCATTACGCGGTCGCACTGGCTCAGCACCATGCTTACAGTGAGATGTATGAGCGGGAGATGGCGATCAGGCAGATGCCGGCCTTCCCACCCCTGTTGCGGATGATCAATATCCATATTCAGGGCGGCAGGGAGCGGGAGGTACGTCAGGCAGCAGCAGATATTGCTGCGAAATGTCGGATTTTGGCAAAATCCCTGGCCGCAGAATCGATGTGTCATCCCGTGGAGATCCTTGGCCCGGCGCCTTCACCATTGGACAGGCTACGTGATCGCTATCGCTGGCAGGTCCTGCTTAAAGGCGTATGTCAGGACGACTTGCATGCCGTATGTCACCAGGTGGTGACATGTCAGGCGGATTTTGCTGTTGGGGATATTAAGATTGGGATTGATGTTGACCCAGAGAATATGATGTGAGCAGTGAGATGGTTTATATTGTAAAAGAGAGTTGACTATCCACCTTGGTGGCGGTAGTCCTTCTAAAATTTAAACCATTTCTTTTTAGGACCATAGACTGCCACCCGGTTCCTGCCCTCTTTTTTCGCATCATAGAGGGCCAAGTCTGACTGATTGATAAAATTATTCTTGTTAAAATTGTCAACTTTGCCAGGGGAGGAGCTGGTAAGGCCAAAACTTGCTGTGACGTGGTATTCATGGTTCAGGTCAACAAAAGTAGCGTTTTCAATGGCTGCACGAAGTTTTTCGGCCACCAGTAAGGCATCTTCTTCTGATGTCTCGGGGAGAATGATCGCAAATTCTTCACCACCATAACGAGCCAAGGTGTCATATTTTCGGAGATTATCCTGTAAGATCTCACAAAATTTTTTCAACACAAAATCTCCTGCCTGATGACCGTAGGTATCATTAAAATTCTTAAAATGATCGATATCAATAAGAAGTAGAGAAATCGTGGTCTGGTGACGGATTGAGCGATTAATCTCCTTATCCAGGCTGGTCTGAAAATAACGGTGGTTATAGACCTCGGTTAACCCGTCAATGTTTGCCAGATTGTCCAGGATTTTGTTTTTTTTCTGGAGTTCCACTGTGAGATTTTCCAGTTTGATCTTGGTCTGCACCAGTTGTTGATTTATCTGGTCGTAATTGAGATTGAGCAGGCTGAGTTTGATATTGGCCTCTTGCAGGATCTCCTGGATTGATTTGGTGTTTTTGATATTCAGGCCAAAATAGGCCGCAGCTTGATCTAGCTGATGATGTAGGTCGGAGAGGATGCTGTTGATGTCAGCGCCGCTCAGTCCGAACAGTTTTTTTGCCTCTTTTTGGAACTTCTTATGATACTCTTCCGGGCTGTGAGACGTGAGGATATTGATCAGAATATCAGATAGGTATACGGCATTAGTTGTTGCCTTGATCTTGAGATTTTGACCAGCGTATTGTTGCGGATCATGATGGAACAGGATTGGGAGCAGTAAGACCTCAGGAAAACCCCAACTTTTTGCTACTTCATAGCCGATAAAACAGTGATCAACCCCTATTAGCTTTTTCTCTATTTCTGCAGCTGTTCCTTGCTCTTCATCTAACTGGCAAAGAACTTTTTCATATTCATCAGGAAAGGTTTTAGCAAAGATTAACTCACCAAGGTTTTGCAGAAGTCCAGAAATGAAGATCTCTTCGGTGTCTGCCCCTTTCACCTTACCCAAGATCAGTCTGGCGGCAACTGCGGAAGCAAGAGAGCGTTCCCAAAATTTTTGAAAATCAAAATGGTCGCTTTTTTTCCCAGTCCTGATGGAAAGAAATGAAAAAGAAAGAACCAGGGAACGGACAGCGTTAATGCCGAGGATTGAAACTGCCTGATTGATTGAACCGATTTGCTGGGGAAAGCTGTAAAAGGCGGAGTTGGATACCTTGAGAATCTTTGCTGACAGGGCGATGTCTTTTGAAACCAAATCCGCGATGTCCGTCAAGGTAGTGTCTTCCCGTGATGTCAAGGAGATGAGCGCCGAGGCGACAGTTGGCAGGGTGGGAAGTTCAGTGGAACTGAGAACAGTCTTGAGAATATCTTCCGGATGCATGATACACGATACAAGGTTGAAAATTTGAGGTAATGCTTTTTCTTATTGTTTACACGTGTCGAGAGGTGATACAGGCGCTGCTGTCCATAAATACTTTGCTTGAGCCTGCGTCAGCAGTTTCATGATAAAAGATTATAATGTAAAATTTAAAACATAACACTTAAAACATCGACATGTACACGGCCAAACCCTCAGATTCCATCTCCTGATTCAGGGTAGGTACAGATTTCACCGCGATAATTTTCAAAAACGAGCTTATCCCCTCTGGTCAAAATGTAATCCGGTGTGAGTGGGATCTTCCCTTTGCCGCCTGGGCCGTCGAGGGCAAAGGTGGGCACAGCCAGTCCCGAAATATGGCCGATCAAGCTGCGCATTATTTTTATCCCTGTCACGGTTGGTGTACGGAAATGATTGGTACCCAGGGTAAGATCTGTCTGGAAGAGATAGTAGGGCTTTACGCGTATTTCCAAGAGTTTCAATAAGAGCTCCCGCATGGTTTCCGGGCTGTCGTTGACCCCTTTCAGGAGAACGGTCTGGCATCCCATCGGGATGCCAGCATCGGCCAGAAGGGTACAGGCAGCGCTGGCCTCCGGTGTAATCTCTGCAGGATGGTTGAAATGGGTGTTGATGTAAAGCGGATGATATTTTTTCAGGATGTCTACCAGCTCCGGGGTTATCCGCATGGGCAAAGTACAGGGTACTCTGGTACCAATACGGATCACCTTTACAGATGGAATCAAACGCAGCTCACGCAGAATAAATTCAATCTGGAAATCCGACAGGAGTAGCGGGTCTCCGCCTGAGAGGAGCACCTCACGGACCTGTGGGTGATGGCGGATATAGTCCAATCCTGCCAGGATGCTCTCTTGGTTGATTACCATCTTCCCCGTTCCAACCTTTCGTTTTCTGGTACAGAATCGGCAATACATGGCACACTGGTTGGATACCAGGAACAACACCCGGTCGGGATATTTGTGAACCAGATTGGGTACCGGACTCAGATTCTCCTCAGCAAGGGGATCTTCAATACAGATAGAGTCATGTAATTCTGCAACATCCGGGACAGCCTGTTTCCACAAAGGGTCGCCGATCTTCTGGATTAATTTCAGGTAATAGGAATTAATCCGCATGGGAAATGTTGCTATTACCTCATCTAATGGGGTAATGTTAACATTGAAATACTCATTCAAAGCTGCCGGACTGGTTATGGAGTCCTTTAGTATGTCTTGCCATTTTTTCATAGTTTGGCATTATGGAATATCATTCCTGAAATGTCAATTTGGTAAATATTTATTTCCCCTCGTTGTGAGATGATTTTTTGCGGCTTATGGTTGGTGAGTGTCGAATTGAGCATTTTGCTCCAGATGTTTTTATTTTCTTAATAATTTTTTATTATGGATATCGATCAGGAACAAAAAGAACAGGCTTTGCAAAAAGCCAAAGAGTTGATGGCTGCAGGTGAAAAACAGAGGGCTCACCTTCGGCTGTCGCGTCAGCTTGAAGAATTCGAATTGGGAAACATCAAAGTGTTGTTGCACGATGAATTTGTTGGCAATATATCACAACGGATTATTGTTGCCTCTCATGATGGGCCTCCTGGTCGTGCCGAAAGTCTTGTGGAAAAATTAGGTAAGCATGCCTGCGATGAGGATGGCGCGATCCGGGAACGTGCAGTCATGGCCCTTTCTTTTTGTTCTGGTCTTTTGTCCGCCGAGGAACACGTCGAGTTGCTGGACAAAGTGACATTTATGCTGGCGCATTGGTTAAAGGTGGAAACAACATATTATCCGGTTTGTGAAACAGTTTGCCGACAGTTACAACAGAATGGGCTCAGGATGCTGGATGAGGGACGTTGGCAACAGTTTGATTCACTGCTGGAGATCCTGTTCCAGATTCAATCCGGTGTACTGGAAAAAGGGAATGTAATTCGGGGATTGGTTGCTAGAACCTTGGATACACTGGCAGTTGAGCATATCCTTGAGGAGCTGACTCTCGTTTGTCTAAATGGCCAGGGGGGGCGACAGATTCTGGCTGAGAAGATCCTGACCCGGCTCGGCCGCCGTTCGGTTATCTTTCTCCTTGAGAAGTTACTGCAGTCGCAACAAAAAAATGAGCGACTGCGTCTCATTAAATTGATTCCAGAGACGGGTAAGGTTGCTGTGCCTGTGCTCAAGGAATATCTGACCAAAGATCTGCCGTGGTACGGAATACGGAATATTGTTCTGCTTATTGCAGTCATGGGTGATTCCTCACTTGTCCCGTTGGTGCTCCCCTCACTCAAAGATGTGGATATTCGGGTCCAGCAGCAGGTCATTGATTGTATTCATGACCTTGGGGGTGTGGATAAAAAGAAATATCTTTTGTCTGCCCTGTCCCTGGTTGACGATGAACTCAAGGCCCCCCTGGTTACCTGGTTGGGGCAGCTTGGATGCAGTTTAGAGTGTGCTGACATACTACTCGATCTTCTGGCAGAGCGTGATGCCATTGCCGCCCATGTTCGCGAGGATCTTCTTGGACAACTCTGTATAGCCCTGCGTCTGGTGCCAAAACAACGAACCGTTATTTTATTACGACAGCTTGTGGCCGAACGCGGGAAACAGGGGAAAAATGGACATGATTCAGTAAGTCTTATTGCCAGGCGCACCTTGCAGATTATTGAACCACAATTGCAACCTGTGGCTAAATCAAGTGTTGATAAGGAGATAGGAGTGTCTTTCGCATCTGACTCTGAGGCTGAACAACGGGCAAGACTGAATCTGCGTGATCTGGACATTCAGATTCAGCAATTTTTGCAGGCGAAAAAGATAAAAGAAGTTACGGCTTTGATTGCTGAACATGCTGTTCATGCGGCAAAAGAAAAAGATTTTGTGACGGCAGAGATTTTGCGTGACCGGATGCTGGCGGTGAATCCAAATGCCTTGATTGAGGTTATTCGAGTAAGTGAGGCCATAGAGGAAGAAAAGAGTAACGCCATCAGCAGTCATCATCTCAGCCTTTGGAGTGAGTTGTATGACTTTTTAGCCTCTGATAGCTTCACTGCCTTGTACCATTGTCAGCGTTTTCAGGAGTATAAAGCCGAAGAGGTGATAGTCCGGCAAGGGGATATCAATTCCACCCTGTATTTTATCAATGCGGGAACGGTTAGCCTGACCTGCAGACAGGGCCAAAAAGAGATATTTATTAAGCGTATGAAGCCGGGAGAGATTGTCGGGGTTGGTCCTTTTTTTGATGTCTCGGTATGGACGGTGACACTTGTTGCCATGAGTGCGGTGAAGGTGCAAATTCTGGAAAGGGAAGATTTCCTGAAGCTATTGGTGCAGCATCCAGGGCTTGAGTCCAGCTTGGGTGATTTTTGTCGTAGATCAGACAAAATTCATGAACTTTTGAAAAAATCCGGTGAAAATCGTCGTGAGGAGATCCGTCATTCAGTGCAGCAGATCATTGTCAACAACTTGTTGGATGGTAAGGACAACACATCGCAACAGAAATTCAGGGGGCAGGTAGAGGATCTCTCTCTTGGCGGTCTCTCGCTAATGATCCGTCTCTCCAAAAAAGAAAATGCGCGATTGCTATTGGGCAGACGTATTGTCTCATCTCTGCCCATGGGAACAGATGAGGTCTTGGAGCGTAAGGGAGAGATTATCGGGGTGTCATTACAGGATTATATTGACAAGAATTATCGTGTTCATGTGCGATTTGATCAGCCCATAGGTGCGGATGATCTTAAAAATCTTCTTCTGCAGTGGCATAAGTAAAGCGCTGCTAATGCCAATAACGGACGCATCGCTTTCCATTGGTGGGTTGACTCTATCGCCACCTTTGGCGTTGGCCCCCATGGTCGGACTCTCCCATTCGGCGCTGCGTACCCTGACTCTGGAGTTAGGTGGGGTCGGGCTCCTCTTTACGGAAATGTTATCGGTGACCAGGCTTCCTCAGGAGAATGCCATTGTCTCGCCCTTTCTCTTTCGTTCCCCTGAAGAACAGCCACTTTTTTATCAGCTCTTCGTGAGCCCCGGTCAGGATGTGGTGCCTGCAGTTGAACGTCTGCACCAACTTGGCGCCCAGGGGATTGATCTGAATCTTGGCTGTCCTGCCCCCAATCTTCGTAGACAGGGGGCAGGGTGCGCTTTGACCAATGATCATGAGCAGGTACGTCATATAGTCGCTATGCTCAGATGTGCCAGCAGCCTACCCTTGAGCGCCAAGATTCGTCTTGGTACAAGTTTGAATGAAGAAAAACTGGTTGATTTTTGTCAGATGCTGGAAAGCGAAGGAGTTGATCTTCTTTCCGTGCATGGACGTCTGCATGGGGAAAAATTTTGTCGTCGTCCGCACTGGGACTGGATCGGCAAAATTAAATCTGCTTTAAAGATACCGGTGCTGGCCAATGGCGGTATTTTCAGTGTTGAGGATGCAAAAAAATGTCTTGCACTTTCCGGGGCGGATGGCCTGATGATTGGTCGGGGCGCCGCCTGTCGGCCTTGGCTGTTTGCTGAAATTGCCAGAGATATTTATGGAGTATCATGTGCTCCGTCTAATTTGAGTCTTTCGGATATTTATTTTCGTTTTGTCCAGTTGCTGGAGCGTTTTCGTCCGGAACGGCGCTTGGGGCGTTTGAAACAGTTCACCCACTATTATGGACAGAATTTTACCTTTGGCCATTATCTGGCAAGTGCTGTTCAGACCAGTACTTCTGTGGAACAGGCCTGTGATCGTGCCCAAAATTTTTTTTGTCGAAGCAAAGAGTTATAGGTGTAGTATTCATGAAGAATGGAGTGGTAATAATTGATAATCAACGACAGGAGGTACAGTAATGATTGAGCTGATCAAGAAGGCAATGTTGACTGGTTTGGGTGTGGCCTCATTAACCAAGGAAAAGATTGAGGACATTGGTCGTGATTTTGTCGAACAGGGAAAACTTTCCCAGCAAGAAGGGGAAAAACTGGTGGAGGAACTTCTTGCCAAAGTTGAAGAGGCCAAGGAAGATATTAAAAAACAGATAGAAGAACGAGTTGAGGAAATCGTGAAAAAGATGAAACTTGTCCGGATGAGTGACCTTGACGAACTGAAATCGCAGATCAAGGAGTTGCAGGAGAGTCAGGGGAAGGAGAAAAAATAACGGATTATAATCGTATCCTTTTTCTCTTAACATGTAGTGGCTCTGGCTTGAATCTATTATCCAAAGCATGTTGAATCGCAGCCCCTCTACGCCGCTGCCTGTTTCTTGTGCAAAATAGGTGGATTAATTTTTCAAGAAGCGTGTGCTGTTATTCTTTAAACAGTAATTGCTCAAGCTGTTGGTCGCGAGCATAGATATCGGGATAAAAAGAGATTACTCCATTTTGACCACTCCTGACGGTCTGATAGGTGATATGTACCGGTATCGGTGATGGCAGCCGGATAACTGTTCGTTTACCAGTGCCTATAATTTCCTTAAATCGATCCATAAGCCATTCTTCCTTGTCGCCGGCCAGCAGGAATTCGGCCAGTTTCAGAGGGCTGCTGAGGCGAATGCAACCGTGGCTGAAGTCCCGCTTGGAACGTTGAAAGAGGGACTGAGCGGGAGTGTCATGCATATAAACGTTATAGCTGTTTGGAAAGACAAATTTTATGGCGCCAAGGGCATTCCATTTTCCAGGATCTTGTCGTAATTTGAACTGGCCCATTTTCTTCAGGCTTATCTCCTTCCAATTAATAGATAAAGGATTTAACTCACTGGCCTCAGGCGTCCTGTCACTGAAGAGGCGGATATGGTTTGAGTTAAGATAATATGGGTTTTTTCTTAATTCTCCCAGCATTTCATTACGGGCAATGCTGGGAGGAACGTTCCAGTAGGGGTTAATATCAATATATTGGATATGGTCAGTGAATAATGGCGTTTCGTGCTCCTGGGTACCGACAATAACGGCCATTTCCAAGACGACCGCGTCATCAACAATTCCTTCCAGGGTAAATCCGGCAACATCCACTAACACATATTTTTTACCGAGGTCATGAGCTTCCCAGCGCCAGCGCTCAAGATTTAAAATAATTTTTTTAATTTTATTTTCAACGGATATGTTCATGGCCGCGATTGTGCCTTTGCCGATCACTCCATCACTGGTCAGGCCATGGCGTAACTGAAACTGCCTGACGGCCTGAACTAGTGCTTCATCATAAACAGGACTATCGGTTATTGCGGATTTGATAAAACCTTCAATCCATAATCTTTTCCATATCGCTGGGATTCTTGAATCCTGTTCGTCTGGATGAATGGTCTTTCCGGGTACAATAGAAGACCAGCCGCCAGTCGCCGCCAGATTTCGATAGTACGGCAAGGCGGCGCGCAGATTTTTATAATACTTGTGTGATGGTAAAAGGTCGGCCAGAAATTGATTTAGGTCCAGAGATGAGATGGCCGCTTTTACAAGCATTAGTCCGTCAAATTCAGGAGCTTTTTTAGATTTTATCAGGACAGGTTTGGAGCTTTCGGAATAAACACGTCCATTCTGAGCGTCATGGGCATACATGATGAAGGAAAGGGTCAACAGGGTATCAAGTTCAATCAGTTCTTCAGCTGTCTTCCCGTTCCAGAGAGAGGTGATTCGCTGCACATTGTACTGCTCGGGAACCAGGCCGTCCATCTCGGAATTTTTTAAAACTGAGAAAAGTATTCCCGCTTTTTCCCCATGGCCGTCCTTGGTGACCCAGAGGGGTTGTAAACCGGTTTGGGCATAAATGACAGGCAGCCAGCGCCTCATGTTATTAGACTCATTATCAGTCTGGGGATCGGAAAAATCTGCATTGCACTGTTCGAGTCGATCACAGAGGACAAGATTCAAATTTTCGGCAGTGAGGGCAAGACCCGTTCCGGGCGAGAGAAGAAGGACATAGAGCAGGAAGGGGACGGATAACAGTGTGTTCAGCAATGTTGAGCCTTTATTGAATGAGTTGCAAAGAGAAGTTGTGAATGGTATGTAGTTCAGGCAGTGAGGCTGTGGATATCAATCTTTCAGGATACACGCTCTGGAAATGTTTATTCCAAAATATCCGCATTGTAACATAATGACAGGGAACAAAATAGCAAGAATATCAATGATGGAACAGAATAAAGTCTCAGAGCAGGTGAAAGATCCTGAATCCCAGAGTGAGGGAGAGAGCGAACAATTCAATGCCCAATCTTTAACTGATCATCTTCGTGATCTTCGATCATGTCTTCTTCTCTCTCTGGCTGCGATCATTGTCGGCTTTGCCGCTTCCTATGGCTATATTGAGTCTATTGGAGTCTGGTTTTTCAAACCGCTTACCGATGTTTTGCCTGAAGGCTCGTCGCTGATCTTCACCTCGTACCAGGAAGGGTTTTTTTTTATCTAAAGCTCGCCTTTGTCTGCGGCCTGCTCCTGGCCAGTCCAGTTATTTTCTATCAGATTTGGCGTTTTTTGGCCCCCGGCCTTTACAAACATGAGAAGCGCGTACTTCTCCCCTTTTCCTTTCTCTCCACCATCTGTTTTTTGAGCGGTGCGACCTTTGGTTATTTGGTCGTCTTTCCGCCGGCCTTTCGTTTTCTTGTTGGGTACAGTAATGATTTTTTGATGTCGCTGCCGGCTGTCAGTGAATATTTTTCTCTAGCCCTTCGTCTGCTCATTGCCTTTGGCGTCATCTTTGAAATGCCGGTACTGATGGTCTTCCTGGCCAAGATTGGTGTCGTCAATATTACTTTTCTGAATCGTCACCGTAAGTATGCTATCCTTATTAATTTTATTATCGCGGCCATTTTGACACCGACTCCTGATGTCGTGAATCAGTTAATGATGGCGGCGCCATTAATGGTTTTGTATGAGATCAGTATAGTAGCCGTGTGGCTTTTTGGCAGGAAAAGCTTTACTGCTTTTCAGTCTGGTGCAGATGTCAAGGAAGACGATGTCACTGAAGGATGATAATGTCGCCTGCAAGAGCTTGTTTGTTATCGCATCTACTGGATTCTTTTATTGGGGTACGCTATAAGTAGAGATCTAAGCAACTGTAAAAAATAATATGGCCATCTAAGTGTCCGGAGCGGCATAAGGAGCCGTAACGAAATTGATATAAATGGCCATGTTATTTCGTAACGGCTCCTAAGTTCCCCCTTTGATTCTATAACTGGAGGTTGTGATGAGTGTTTCTGGAGATTTTGTAAAGGCATTAGAAATTGGACGTCCCCCTAATATTAGACAGTTATTTCCCAACTCCCACGCCCTTTTGGTCAGCGGTAAGGTAATCGACCGTGCTCTACGTGCCAAGGGGGGGGCTATGACCATGGCAGCTAATGGTCGTAATCTTTTTATTATCCGTGGTGCATTGCAGGCAGCACAACGAGCCGATGCTGCGCTTATCATTGAGATTGCCCGTTCAGAGGGTGGAGCTTCTGCCTATTGTGCAGTTAATTATTGGAATATTGCCCGTCAGGTAGATGCCATGTGCAATGAATTGGGCATTACAGTGCCGGTGGCCATTCATGCTGATCATTACGGGATCAAGAAGGAAGGGGATCTGCCCATGGCCAGAGTGGAAATCCCCACAATTTTTGAAGCTGGGATTACCTCCATTGCCATTGACGCCTCGCACATGGCTGATGATCTGAATTTGCTGGCCAATATTGATCTGAATGCCATGATCCCCGCCTGGGCAGGGCTTGAGACCGAGGTTGGTGAGATCAAAGGCTCACAAGGGCTCTCAACTGTTGATGACGCCTCCTTTCTAATCAAGGGGCTGAACGCTCATGGTATTTGTGCTGATTGGATTGCTCTGAATAATGGGACCACCCATGGCCTTGAGGCAAGCAGTCAGGGGATTCAAGTGGAGCTGACCACAGAAATCCATAAACATCTTGTCCCATATGGCACATCCGGCGCCCAGCATGGGACTTCCGGCAACAGCTCTGAGCGACTTCGGGCCATCGCCCATCAAACCCACACCACCAAGGCCAATGTGGCCACGGCCCTGCAGATGGTTTCATGGGGAGTGGAAGTCAATGATTACGGCAATGCCATTCTGGATGATGGCGGTAACCTGAAGAAGGTCAAGGGAGAAGGGGTTACTGAAGAGATGTGGCAGCAGATGGTAGCCTATGCCGATGTCAAAGGATGGAAGAGTGGCGACTATAAGAAGTTGAACCTGCCTTTTGAACCCAGACTCCTGGGACAACCACGTGTTATTCGGGAACGGATGGCCAAGCGGGTGGAGGATTTTGTCTATACTATGCTGATGGATGTTTTTTATGCCGGAGGCAGTGCTACCTTGGCCCGTGAGGTGATTCTTGAGGCTGGCTCCTATGACCTTGGCCCTAAGGTGGGGCGGATTGAAGACCCGACACAATGGAGCCGGGAAATGATTATTGAACGTGCGAGAACGCTTGATGTGAATAAGGGACCGGAAGGCCACTTTGACGATTAAAAAGACTATGAAAAAAGTACTTGTGACCGGTGCAGCCGGTTTTATAGGGGCCCATTTGGTCAGAAGATTGACGGATAATGGTGCGGAAGTGGTTGGTATCGATAACTTGACTGACTATTATGATCCTCAGTTGAAAAAAGATCGGCTGACCCATCTGGCAGCAGGGGAACGCTTTCATTATGTGAATATTGATATCGCTGATCGCCCGGCCATGGAAAAGCTGTTTCAGGAGCACAGCTTTGATGCGGTGGTCAATCTGGCCGCCCAGCCCGGTGTTCGCTACTCCCTTATTAATCCCTATTCCTATGTAGATACCAATATTGTCGGTTTTGTAAATATCCTGGAAGGGTGCCGTCACTCAGGGGTCAAACACTTTGTCTACGCCTCTTCCAGTTCGGTGTATGGTGCCAATACTCACCACCCCTATTCAGTACATGACAATGTGGATCATCCGCTCTCGCTCTATGCGGCCTCAAAAAAGGCCAATGAGCTGATGGCTCATACCTATAGCCATCTTTTTGGCCTGCCTACAACCGGACTGCGTTTTTTTACGGTCTATGGCCCTTGGGGCAGGCCGGACATGGCGCCAGTTCTTTTCGCTAAGGCTATCCTTGCCGGTGAACCGATCAATGTCTTTAATAACGGAGATATGGAGCGCGATTTTACCTATATCGACGATATCGTCGAAGGAGTGGTTCGGGTCATTAACAAGGTGCCTGAGCCGGATCCGCAATGGAATAGTGATTCACCTGATCCGGCCACCTCATACTGTCCGTACCGTATCTATAATATAGGCAATAATAATAAAGAGACATTGCTGCATTTTATTCATGTCCTTGAAAAGCATCTGGGGCGAAAAGCGGCTAAAAATTTTCTGCCCATGCAGCCTGGTGATGTCCAGGTTACCTATGCCAATGTTGATGAGCTAATCCGCGATTTTGCGTACAAACCGGCGACCTCATTGGAAGAAGGGGTGCGTAAGTTTGTGGAGTGGTATAAAGATTATTACAAATAACAGCTCCTGTGCAATCTCTTTGACGAAGTTTTTAACTGTATTTTTATGGTATCTGTTTGATTATACGATACTTTTCTTGACAATTTCATCTGTCCTGTATTGTAATGCTTGAGCCTGGAATCTTGAGAACGTTGATAGGGTGCGTATTCCACTGAATCCGATCACCGATTCCACGCCATTCCGATCACTCATTCCATTGATTCCGGCCAAGGTGTCGGAGCGTAGCGACGCTGTTTTTTGTTGAATACTCTATTGTCGGGTTTCAGG